>Ga0180434_10000125_pt1 | contig 110417 bp, 88 predicted proteins | sample SS_ome_7_FD_132453 | JGI IMG/M metagenome (GOLD analysis project Ga0180434, IMG submission 132453) | Hypersaline lake sediment archaeal communities from the Salton Sea, California, USA - SS_1_D_2 metaG | ecosystem: Environmental > Aquatic > Non-marine Saline and Alkaline > Hypersaline >... | reverse complement strand
TTTGGGAATTATTTATAACACACTGAAGAACGATTGGGTATTTGAAGACTTCCCAAACTTTGTAATCGCAAATACTTAACATAAAAATAAATATAAATTGGAGTAGACTTTTATCATAGGAGCTGATGATGACAGCGTTTTCAAAAGACAGGGACATTCTTATTTATGAGCCGGAGCTTTTTAACCAGTATTATTTTCAGAGTCAGGTTCTGGCCGAGGGGACGGGCGGAACCTTGAGCGGGACGAGCTTTACGGTCAGCGGTGAGGATTTTATCAGCGCGGGCGTATCGGCGGGCTGCGTGATATATCTGCAGGCAGCCGCATTGACGGCTTGTGCGTTTGAGGTGGTGTCGGTCGATTCGGCAACGCAGCTTACCGTTTCAGTGCTGCGGGCGCAAGGGGACGATGAGCCTGTCGCTCCGCCGAGTGCCGGGGATGTCAGCTATCGTATTAGCACGTTTGCCGCGATGACCGAGCAGGTCGGAGCAGAGCTGATGGAATGTTTCGGGATTGCGGCAGGTGATAGTGACAGCGAGATTGATATCAATGATATCATTAACGAAGAGGTATTGAAGCGAGCTTCGATTTTTGGGGTCATATCCAGAGCGTACGCCTCGCTGGCTTCGGAGGAGGATGCTGAGCATTTCTTCAAGAAAAGTCATTATTACCAAACACTTTATGAGAAGGCCCGCGAGCGCTGCCGGATTGATATCGATATTAACGGCGACGGTGAGCGAGACGGTTCGCTCGGACGCGGGACCGGGAGGCTGATTCGTGATTAAAGAAGAAGACAAACAAAAGGACAATCAAAGCTGGCGGCTGAACCGCAGCGTGAGTCTGTCGTTTCTTGTTCAGCTTGTTTTTCTGGCGTCGCTGATTATCGGCAGTTGGGTAAACCTGCAGCGGCAGCTTGATTTGCTGCAGCGTGACGTCGAGTATTTGTGTGATTGTCAGAACCTGATAAAGAACAAGCTCGATTCGCTGACTGAGCGGACGATCGGGCATGAGTATCGGCTGCGGGCAGTCGAGGAACAGGTATCGAAGTTGTATAACTCTGAATTGGAAGGAGGAAAATGATGAAGAGGGTAATGTTTGTTATGGTTGGGATATGTATTTTTGTCTGCGGATGTGAGAGTTTACGATTCGCGCCGAGTGAAGAGCAAAAGCAAAACGCGTGGCTTCATAACAGAACGGCCGCGGTTGCTGCTGAAATAGCAAAGGAGGAAGCTTCTTCAAATAAGCTGCAGCAGTTGACTCAGCTTTCGAAACATCAGAGCGGGTCGTTTGTATCTTATTATGGGCTGCCGAAGGAACTGCCCGCCGGTGACAGCGCAGAAGAGATTTTAAGTCAATCCAATTGGCAGTTGGCACAAACCGCATTAAGTCAATCCAGTGAAAGACCGGATGTGTGGCAGGTGACGGATTCGTTTCTGGAACTGGGGATAGCCCTCGCTGCGCTTTTAGGCGGCGTTTACGGGACCAGAGCGGTTGGTTTTCTCAAGGTTGCGCGGAAGAAGTCCAGAGCGCTGAAAGAGATTGTTGCCGGCAACGAGCTTTTCAAGAAGACCAATCCTGAAAAGGCGTCGGCATTTAAGGAAGCCCAGAAGAATCAGTCGGCATCAACGAGGCAGCTTGTGGCGAGTGTGAAACGGTAAACATAAAAAAGTCTGGTTTACGGGATAAATTTTATATATTTATTTTGATAAGCAGAAAAAATATTGTATTTGACGTATCTTATTTTGAATAAATGACTTATGTCGAATTTTTAAGCGATTAAAGCGGTTTTTCAAGTTTTTGCTTGATTTGTTTAGAAAATTTTGCTAATGTAGTATAATTGTTTTTAATCCTCTAAAATAAAATATAGATCTATTGTTATTTAGGAGGAGGTTATAGATAGGGTGATGATGGTAAAAAGAGTGAAGTTGGCCGTATCAATCGCTTTCTTGGTATTTTCCTTCTATTCGACAAGCCGCGCTGACCTTATTTTCACAATGACAGCGGACGATTACACGCTCGAGGTCGGTCAGGAGGCTACAATTACCATTTGGGCCGAGATTACAGATACGGTAGACCCGGGTAACGGTCTTAATTCCTGGCAGTTAGATATGGTTGTTGATACAGGCGGGGTTGTTGAAGTCAGTTCAGACCCTGTTTTTGTTCAGCCGGAACCAGATTTCTGGGATTTGTCTTTTTCGGGATGGCTGTCTTATAATACCGATGCCACCGGCAACGTTTACGGATTAGGGGCTATCACGGACGGCCCGACCGATTCGGATGTTGGTATCAGCTTTTTGGCTCTTGCCGAGGTAACGATTGAGGCAATCGGAACCGTTGGGCAGCAGGTTGAGTATCAGCTTGTTGCTGACCCTGACGGCGGGAACAGCTTTTTCGGCGGGCTTCGAGACGATACAATAAGTCCTACGTATAACATTATTTCAGGCAACCTGGAGTTTCAATCCGGTAATAACGTCTTTACCATCGTTCCGGAACCCGGCAGTCTGATGATTATGTCTATCATGGCAGGCCTGGCCGCGTTGAAACGTAGAAAATAAATCAAGACGGATTATAACAAAAAGCACTATTTGTACTTTTTATTGAAGCAGCTAATAGCGTACGAATCGGCTGTTTATTATTGATAAGAGGTTGGTATGCCTCTGAAAGGGAGATGTTTGATAAGGAGAAAGTGGGGGCTGGTCGGGCTGTTTATCCTTTTATCGTTCACCTGTTATGTTCATGCAGATTTATCCGGCGAACATATTCTTATCCTTGTGAATCAGAACAGCAACACGAGCCGTTACATTGCGAAACTCTATCGCGAATATCATCCCGATGTGCCAGAGTCACAAGTGCTGTCTCTAAGCGGGCTGACAGATTGCAGCGGTCCGGCAAGCACACCGGCTGACGAAATCATCACACGGCAGGAGTATGAGGACTCTATCGCTCAGCCTGTCCGGGATTATCTGTCGGACGCAAACCATCCCGAGCGCTTAAGTGCCATCCGGGTTATACTCACCACGGCGGGTCTGCCATATCGTATAGAGGATTCTAATCCATCGTTTGAAAACGCTGTTTATCCGGCCGGCTCCAGTCCTTCGACGGTTACTAATCAGGAGTCTCAGATTGACGCAAGCACTGTGGAATCCGAGCTGACGTGTCTGTGGTACAGCGATTACGGTGTGGAACCCGCGGGTATCGATAACCGAATCGTCAATCCTTATCAGGCGTACCGCAACAGCCCGGTTGATTTATTTGAAAAGCTGGCTGCAGGGACGAAGGATTTTAACTGGACCTTCGCAGTTTCATGGGATACCGGCATCGAAACGACGGTGATAGAGGGCACTCGGTCTTTATATGGTGCGAAAGACCGCCAGTTTAACGCGGGTGATATTTATCTTACGGCGCGGCTTGACGGGCCGAAATATCAGGGAGAATCAGCTGTGTTTTCTGTCCGACGTATCCTTGAGCGTTCAAGCTGGGCGTCGACTCCGTTGGTTGGGGTCAATCCCCTGCAGGCCGTGGCGGTTCTGGATGATGCTCCGAACCTTTCGTCGGGCAATATCAATCGGAACAGGGTATTTAATCTTGCTTATGATTTCGATTTCTGGGAGTTTAATCCGGATGAGAATCAGCCGCCGGATGCCACGACGGTGAGAGTGAAGGACGATTACTATCAGGCTTTTATCGAGTCTGCCGATGCGGACCCGACTGAGAGCATTTTGAACATAGCGAGTTCAAGCGGGCCTAACGATTTATGTGTTATGCTGGACCTGAGGCCGGCCATGCTCACCAATCAGTATGATTTGGATGATTATGCCTTAGATGACCCGAACCGTTTCGAGCACCAGGGAATTATTTTTCTGGCCACTTTCGGCACAAATGGAGATGACGGCTGCGGGCCGGATTATCTGTTCACCGGCGGTCCGGAAGGCGGGCCTTTATTCAACATGGTTAACGGAGCCGTGTTTACATCGATTGAAAGCCTGAATGCCGTTACTATGTTCTCCGACGCTCAGACCCAGCCTGTTGCCCAGGGAAAGCTTGTTGATTTCATCGCCATCGGCGGAGCCGGTGCGATCGGACATGGCTTCGAGCCCCAGGTGGATGCCGCGATTGATAATGAGTTTTTACTTTATAACTTGTTGGCCGATAGTGATGGTGACAACCGGGCGGATATGACTTTTGTCGAAGCGGCTTTTACGGCGATTCCTTACCTGAGCTGGTCTGAAGTCGTGATTGGGGACCCCTTGATGAGGTACTCATATGGTCCCGGCGAGGTCACCTGGGAGCCGCTGTTAGGGGATGCAAATAATGACGGCATCGTTAACCTGTTCGATTTGTGGGTCATTAAGAGTAAAATGGGAGGGGCTCTTCATACCACGAATGAACAGGCATTTGAAAAGTATAATGACCTGTGCGATGTGAATAAGGACGGTACGATTAATTTGTTTGATGTATGGGTAACCAGGGGTAATATGGGCTTAACAGCCGACTGGTACCCTCATTTTTGAGCCAGAGAGGCGTTTTAAAAAAATTGTAAAAAATCGGCAAAAAACTGAAATTTAACTTGACTTTAACACACAAAACGTTATATTATGAAGTTGCGATGAATGCGGTGGAATCGCGTTTTTAAGAAAATGGTTCTATTAAATTGTTTCCCGGGGGGGAGAAAGAGAGTGAGCAGATGGTGATGAGCGGAGGAGGCAGAGCGGTAAAAGCTGCCATGTTAATTCTCTTTTTATTCACGTCTATCTCTTCAGCAGACTATATATATGACATGCAACTGGATCTCGATGTTTTTTCTCAGTGGTTCACCTATGATAGCGACCCTCATTTTGGTCTAAGCACCGGCTGCAGCGGCATCATAAGTACATATAACAATCCGTCCATATATAATTATCAGATACGAAACGGTACCGTCACCGTCACGGAGGTTGACCTTCAAAATGATAATAATCCCGGGGGGCCTGTGGCTTCGGGGACATTTTATGGCGGCGCAACGATGACTGTTTCCGGTGAGATTTGGGAAAAAGCAGGTGATACCTGGATGGATACGGGTTTTGACGATGTGTTGTTGATTGCGGTGATGGACAGCACACTTTGGAATATGGATGAGACTCCTTCTACCGTAAACAAAGTCACCGGACAAAATGATTACACCCCTTCAGGCACAGGTACATACGAGTTTAAAACCGGAGCAAATACCGGCTTAGTCATAGGCGATTTTGGTGCGGTATTCAGTATGGTACAATGCCAGCCTACAGTAACAGATTTCAGCAAAACTTATACCAGTATGGTGCCAACGATTTTGATAAATGCTGAAGTGCCGGAACCGGCATCGTTATGCCTTATGGCTTTTGGCACTCTCTTTATAACATGTAAAAGAAAAAGGTTTTAACTATAGGTGTAAGTAAATACTATTAAAAATTGTTTATTTGGTTAAATTTAAGCCAGGAGGAGTAAATGGTCATGAAAAGAACTATTATACTTACAGTCATTGCATTGTTTTTATTTGTTTCAGCCGCACAGGCAGAAATGCTTGAAATCATCCTTACACTCGGAGACAATGCTCAATATACGGCTTCTACTGGAACGCTGGTATGGAGCCAGGGCGTTATGGCGAAAGTCGTTCATTCGGACGCTCCCGATGAAACCTACTACGATATAGCGGTAACGGGTTTATTCTCAGGAGCTGTCGATACCTCAAGCGGCGGCATCGCGAGTGCCTATTTTACCACTGATGACTGGTCCATCGATATAGACGATGGCACAGATGATGTATTCTATATGGACGGCGGGCTTGCTCCCGGATGGAATTATTACGAAGAGGAGCAATCGGAAGATTATATCCACGGCTGGACTGTAGGATCGGTAGATACCATCCAGTTAGGTTCCGGGGTGGCATGGGATGTTTCTGAGTTTGAGTGGACAATTGGTATTACCTCGGATAATTATCTGCCTCAGGGTACCGATATTACTGATTATGATTCAGACTGGAGCTCGAACAATGTGACCATAACCTTCTGGGGTGATGAATCAAACGCTATTCCCGAACCGGCAACTATTGCACTCCTTGGTCTCGGCGGACTGGCATTGCTCAGAAGACTCAGAGCCTGAGACAAGCTGTATTGTTTTCCAAGGGCTGTAAGACAGAGATGTCCTGCAGCCCTTTTTTTATTTGTCCAACTCGAAAAGCCACCACCTCGCACAGTTGAAAGCCCCGATAGACAGGAAAATTTTCTATATTTTTTGCTTTTCAGCGTCAACATACCGTTTTGGTATACGCCTTATTTATAAAAAGGGTGGGTGCCGGGTAGAGCGAAACAGTAATTTTAGTGTATTTTTAAATGCCGTGTATGAAATGTGATCTGTGATGACACTATGCTATCGGGTTCGTGGCGTGGTATGCCAGGCCCACAAAGGTGCCGATAGCATACATACACCAGGGGTGCATAGAGTCGTTCTGTGCGCCCTTGGGCAGTTATCGATTTTTATAACGGGTTTTTATATGAGAAGAATATGCAAGAACTGCCGATATTTTATATCGTCAAAGAGCCCTCTCATCAGGGATGAATGGGGTGAATGTATTAAGCCGGGTGTAACGATTAAGCGAAATAACGGTCACTTGCAGGGAGATTTTACCTGGGCCGACGATACCTGTGTGCACTTTTCTGCCAAGCAGGACAAAAAGGCGACGTGTTAAAATGTGATGTTTTCTTGTTCTTAAGGTAATGAGTTTGTGGAAAAAAATGTCGAAATTTGCTGCCCCGGCAATAACACTATTAAAGGCCGTTTGGTTGACTCATAAGTTATTTATATTAAAGAGCTTAAGGCGATATAGCCGGATGCCTGCACAGATGACCGGCACAGCAGCAGAACCGTAATATTTATATATAATCTTGGTGGTTTGGGTATGTTTTCGTATAATGAATTATTACTACAAAACAATCTCATTTGGCCTGTTAGGCTGGAAATCTTTGTACAACCTGTTTTCGGAACAAAGAGAAATTTCCATGGCACCACTAATGTTAGAAAAAAAAGCGTATTCGGAAAATTTGAGCGCCGCGAGGAAGATTTTTTTCGAGTACGGAGATTTTATTTACGGTGTGATTCGATTCACGATAAAGGATGAAATAGAGGTAGAAGACGTGTTTCATGACATTTTTTTACATTTTATTTCCAAGCCGGTACCGAAAGATGTTCGCAACATAAAATGTTTTTTGTATAAGGTTGTTTCCGACAAGACCAAGGACGCCATCCGAAAGATTGACCGGTACAACCGTCGGGTACAACGCTATGGGCGTCGTTGGTGTTGTTATGATGAAACCGAGCCGTACGACTCCCTGATCGAAAGGGAGGAAACCGCGAAGATGTTCAGTCTGATGCGAAAGAATCTTTCACCGCAGGAAGCCACGGCCATCACGCTGCGCTATTATCACGATAACAAGATATCAAGTGTCGCACAGAAGATGGGGATACAGAAGAGAAGCGTAAGCAGATATATCTCTGTCGGGCTTAAAAAAGTGCGAGCCGTTATGAAAATTAATGAAGGATAACATTATGAATAAGAATACCTTTGATTCGGGATGTGAAGACGCGAAGCCGTATTACTACGATTATCTTTCTGAGGAAACGAAGGTGAATATACCCGGCGACATCTCGGATCATATCGAGATATGCGAGCATTGTCTGAGCGAAGTCGAACGTCTGCGCTCCGTTTTGTCCGAACCGCTGAAAAAAGCCGCCGGCGGCGGCAGGTCAGACAGCTCTGTTCTTATCAATAACGTGAACCTGCATTTCAGTTATATCGGGACCTCCGTATCATGTCAAACGGCACGCCCCTTTCTGCCGAGCCTGGCGGACCCGCTGCTGGCAATCAAGATACCTACGCCCATTACCGTACATCCGGACAAATGCGAGCAATGCGAAAGTGACCTGCAGAAAATCATTAAGCTTGGACTGAGTCACAAACAATTGTGCCGTTTGGGACAAATGTTTGCGGAATTGCCTTTTGAGAGCGAAATCGACTGTTCGGAGGTTCGGGAAAACATTAAAGATTTTGTTCATTTACATTTTGAAAACCTAAACGAAGAAATTCTAAATCATTTTTGCACGTGTCCGAACTGCAGAGATCTGGTGTTCATGCAAAGAGAAAAGCTAATAGAAAAAACCGACCGGGGCAGTTCTGATAATGTTCTCTGCGAAGCGGTTCGTATGAGTGACCTTTTCCACTTCTGTTTTCCTTACGGCGTGCGTGTTGATACTGATAAGGACATAAAATTTCCATCTTCGTTTCGCTCGCATATCGTACAGTGCCCTTCATGCTTAATTAAAATGCAGGAAATGCATATGCTCATCAGTGATATTCTCGAGAGGGAGGAATCGGGGGTTGCTACTTGTTATCATGTTACCGAGCAGTCCGAGCAGGCGATTAAAGCCGTTGAAGCAACTGATGCTCTTTATAAAGACTGGCCGATTCAGGTTGAAGTGTTTGAACGTGCCGAGACAGCCGGTATTTCCAACACCGGTTCTTTGGGGGGCAAAAATGGTGACCGCAGAAGGCAAAGCGCACTGAGTCGTAATATCGTTCCGATTCTCAAGTATGCCTCTGCGGCGGCGGCGGTGATTATACTGGCGCTTATCTTCTTCAATGCCCCGGCTGCGCGGGCCGTTAATCTCGGTCAGGTTTACAGCGCGCTGGAGAGCGTCCTAAATGTACACTCAACCATCTATAACGCGGCAACGTCAGACGTCTTGCAGGAAATGTGGTTTTCACGGGATTTGAACATAAAGATGCACAGGACACATTCACAATTAGTCCTGTGGGATTTTGGCAATCAAGTGAAAAAGGAAGCGAATATAAATACAGGCTCGATTGAAATCATGCAAGTGGATTCTGATACTGCCGCAAGGATTGAAAACACAATGGTTGCTCCGCTGGGTCTGCTGCCTTTTGATAATACATCCTCCCTTCCTGAAGGAGCTACGTGGCAACAGGTTCCCGGCGAGGAAGCGGGTGTTCTGGAGAGCTCGACAGAAGTGTATGACCTGATTTGGTCGGATGAGTCCATGGGCGGGGCGGATATCTTCAGAAAGTATCGAGTGTATCTAAACACAGCTACCAAGCTGCCGCATAAGACCGAATTTTATGAGCGAAGAGGGCAGGAAGAAAATTACGAATTTTTGACGGCTACGCATATTTCGTATCCGTCTACGGATGAAATACAAGCGGCGATAACGCAATACGGTTTTGACTGATGCCGCTATCGAGGATTCCAGGCAGGATTCAGATTGATGTAGCCGTCATCCATTTTTTGCACTAATAAATCGTCACTCTTTTTATTCTCCACATGCATGTCAGCGAACGCAATGTTAATTCGCTTGTTCGAATGACGGCCGTAATTGGCGTCGTCAAGACATCGATGGGAGATATTCCTCTTGATATTAATGCTCAGCCCGGGGACATAGAAGTGATCCTCTCTTTTTTTATTCTCGTAGACCGTGTCAGCGTTTTCAAGAGCCGCCCACCAGCTTACAAGAGTGTAGCCGCTGTCCATTACCAGCATCGCCTGTGATGGATGTTTTATCCGGTTTAGACCGAGAGGAGTGCCTTTGAATTCCTCGTCAACCAGTTGAGGCATTGTCGGATTATCTTTGCAGATAGAGCGGTTCACACCGTAATTTCCACACAGCACATTTAACCTTCCTCCCGGGTCGCGAACTTTTCTCGAAGGACACCACAGAAGTTTGTCCTTTTCATGGCCGTGTTCAATGAACAGGCCGTGCAAAAAATGAAACCACCACCAGCCCCTCGAATCATGAGCACCGCTGCCTATATAATTTCCGGAGGGTCTTATATGTTCATGTATATCAAAGCCCTGAGGAAAGGAGCCGTTATTCTGCTCATACATTGACATTATCTCGGCTATCTTTTTGAGGTTTAAGCGGCAGTGTAAAGACTTGGCCTGCTCTCTGCTTTTCCGCAAGACGGGAATTACGATGCCGAGCAGAAGGGCCAATATAAAAATAACAACCAGCATTTCTATAAGGGTAAAGGCTTTTGAATTCATACCCTTATCATTGTAACATATTACACATATTTAGTATATCCCAAATTAAGTTACTGCTGGCAGGCCCTTATATAGTAGTCAATCCAGTCCCCGGGAGTAAGGCAAAAAAGGGGATCAGAAGGATCGGGTAAGCAAAGCAGAGATACTCTCGACAGCATAGGTTCCCCGCTGCAGCTTCCTCCATTTCCATCCGGTTCACATGCATACAGTTCAAAATAGATAGAGTACTGACCTCCGCATATAATCGAACAAAATACTTCATCTGCTGACTGGATGAGTTTTGAGCAGGAGTAGTTTCCGAATCCGTCGGAGCCGATAATGCCGTGCAGCTTCTCATCGCTGATGGTGGATGTATCCGGCTGGGTATTTACAGGGTCTTGTGAGACCAGCAGGGCCGTGCCTTCACTCCAGTCTGTGTTAAAGTCCTTTATCTTTTTCCGATAGAAGAAATGTTTTCGATTCAGGTCTATCAGCCACACATATTTGACGTCAATATCATGAAGGACAGCGTAGTGGTCTATTTCAGATAAGTGCAGTATAACCTGGTAATCATTTTTAAGACTCTTGAGGTGTTTGATGTCCGTTTGTACCGCTTCGCAGTATAAGCCCTGCTGCTGGAGAAGATGTTTTATTTCATAGAGACTCGTTGTTTGATCCGACCCGGTCACAATTTGTGCCAAACTGGAATCGGAGATATCTTTCTCGCATTTAGAGGCTGTATATTTAACGGCCGCGGTTGCACAGTTCCGAGTATTCGAATTTTCCGCGAATGTGTTTACCATGCTTTCGCAAAGCAGGTCTTCGATATTGACGTCATTGGAGTGATGGTATGAAAAAGGTTTTTTGAACATTTCCGGATAATATTGAACTAGGGTACCTTTGTCATACGATGCTTTAAACGCGGAGAGCGGAGGCTGAGAGATGTCTACTGAGGAAATGAGCCAGTGGTCCCATGAAAGCAGTTTCGCCGGATTTTTGCTGTAGTCATATCTCTCGATGAGAATTTCCTTCGGTATCCATCGGTCTGATACCTGCTCATAGTCACTGCAGGTATATTCGATAGAGTACCCCTCGTCGGTGACGTATGAATGGGATAAGACAGCATAGTCTTTTGATGCGTCAAGGGTGGTGTACATTTCGGGGATTCGCGGCATGCTGAGTTCGAGATAGACTTTTTGCTGACCGTCGAGATCGAGTTCGACGGCAGAAGACTCAGCAGCTGAAAGAGAATCATGGGTATATATTCCAAAGCCCCACGGTATGATTCCCGCCGTCAGCGGGCCGTTTATTTCAACCGGTATCTGACCCGTGTCCTCTGTAACGACTGCCTGTCTGCCGGGACCGAAGTACATGGTGTACTGTTGGCCGTCCCATACGAAGATACGTTTCTTACTCCAGCCGGGGGTGTTCTTGTCCCGGAATGTAGTCGGACTGAGTATGCTCTGTTGAGCTGTCTTTTCAATCGACGACGTGTTAATCTCCCAGTAGAACCTGTCACCATCAAATCTTACAATCACCGATGAGTCTGCAGAATACCCGTGCTGCACATTGTATTCGGTGTGTTGCGCTTCGATGGTTCCGTAGGGAATCCAGGTGCACCGCGGCTGGTCGGTAAGCGTTGTTATTATCTGCTCTATTTGAGAGTCGTCCAACTGTGAATCAGCAATAGCTAAATTTTGGCATAAGATAATTATTATGGATGTTAGTATCATCCTGCATATTCTCATTTCATCATCCTTTCATTCTAATATACATATACATTAACCTGATTGTACAATCAGCTGTTCTTAGTTTGAATCGCTTACCGAACTAACAAACTCGTCCCATTCCTGTTTCGTGTACATTTGACGTATTTCTTCTTCAGACCAAAGATTATCAAGCCAATCGGCTAACTCATCGGCGTTATAAGTTGACAAATCCTCTTGCTGCAAAGCCGAAGAAGTTTCCATGGAATCTGTTGTTCCCATCATTAGCTGTTCGGTGTCAACTTGATGTATCAGGATGCTATCGAGCGTCGGGAAGACATCTTCATTTTGTGTGTTCAAAGAACTCCAGTTCTTCAGATTTAATACAACATCTCCACTCCCAAAAGCTGTATATACAAAGCTTGCCAAGTGACCGTCATCTATTGGATTTCCTTGTGTTACGGCCACGAACTCAATTCCCTCCGGTTGTTCGGTGCCCGGCCCCCAATAATCCCAGAACGTATCCCTGTCAGGGCCTGCATGGATGATTGCAGTGCCGGAAGGATACTCCGTGTTATCAATCCACCCTAAGGCGGTATTAGAAATATCGGCTTCAACATAAAACATAGATACATTGCTATCATCAATCGTGGTTAAATCGATATACAACCTGATGCTTTCGTTTACATCGATTGTAATTTCATTCGCGCCGTTAACGTCACATAGACGGTATATAATATTCGGATCCTGTGTATATATCGGGTCGGATGGTCTTTGGGGGGTGTTATAATCGGTCGGATAGTTCCAGAGCCAATGCTCCGAAAAAAGACCCAAATCAACAGCATCAACATATCCGTCCCGGTTTAAGTCTGCCCCGCCGCACCAGTTCGGCTCCCCACAATCGATATTCAGCCATTGTGAACCGAAGACAGCAAAGTCCGTGAAACTCACATTTTGATTGGCATCGTTATCCAGATTGCGTGTGGGGACATTCGTTAGCTTAATCAATTGTAGGGGGTCGGTCCAACTATTGTTATAATCGTAAAATACGATATTGCAGTCACCGAAGGCTATTGCATTATAGTCAATAACAAACCATTCCCCCGGGATAAAGTTGCTGTCATTAACCTCTGTGGTATATAAATCAAACCCTTGTATCATTGAGTCCTCCCATGCGGTAACCCGTGCGGACTGTCCCGCACTTACCAAATGAGAGTCGTTAAAGTCATCTATGTATGGAGTTACTTCGTAGAACGACCTATTCGGATCATACAATAACGTATTCGGGTCAAGTCCTCGGGCTATGAGCTGTCCGGTTATTCTGTTCTGATCTTCGATAAACAACCCTCCGCTCCAAATATTGTTGCATTCTGATATAACCACGATAGGCAGTTTTGCTCCAACCATAACCGAATTATTGCAATCGTAAGGAGTTAATCCGTCAGGCAGCCGCACTTGACACTGAACGCCGGCATATAAAAGAGTATTGATGTGAAAGATTAATAACACAAACAGGAACTTACGCATGTCCGCCTCCTTGAACGGTATGTTAAATGAGTTTATATGGAGAAGATTGCAGACGTACAGACTTGTCTAAATACCGCTCCTCCAATTTCGTTATTATTTGTTAATTTCGGACGCCAGATTCACTGAAGTCCGCCACTTCATTCAATGCTGTGAACCGAGTAACCTGCTTCTATTAATAAAGCCGTCAAGAGGTGCCGGAATGTTGATATAAATTTTTTGCTCCCTCATTAATTAGGAAAAGCAGCCGTTATTTGGATTGCCCCCTCAAAACCTCGTAAGTACAGATTTACTATTAAATTATAACCCCAGATTTGAAGAACTCCAATTAGAAAAACACCTGATATCCGTTACATTCAAGCTGTTTTTGGGGCTGTGTTGGTATAACGCAGGAATATTAATTTTTATCAGACTGTTAATGAAGGCAGTAACGGGTGCGTCAAAGATTATCGATTTTTTCTGATTTGGGTGTTTAAGTATCAGCGACGGGAAAAGGTGGAGCTATCAATTTATTTTAGAAAAAATTGCTTTACAGCCGCTTTCGGGACGTGATAATGAACAGAGGCTTTGAACAAACGTAAAGCTTTTTCCGATGATTGTTGGTGTAATGACAATTCAGATTTGTATGAACGGCATAACTTCGCTGAAAGAAAAGCGAAGCATCGTAAAAAGCCTAATCAGCCGGGCCGGAAATAAATTCAATATCTCTGTAGCGGAAATCGACCATCACGAGGACAAGCGAACCGCTGTTGTGGGTATCTCGGTTATTTCCAATAACGGGCGGTTTATCAATAAACAGTTTGATACTATCGTCAACTTTATGAAAAGAGATAGACGATTCTACCTGGGGACCATAGAACGGGAAACATTTAATACGTGATTTGTGCTGCTACTCAACGAAGCCAGTTTTCAGTAAATACATCGAGGTCATTCGCGTCGATGAAGTTGTCAGTGGGGTCATAAATATCGCATTCAGTTTTATAGTTGGGATTGGGCGGCTCTGTCAACCAGGCCGAGGAGAAGAAGGCGTAATCGAAGAAGTCAACATCACCGTCAGGCTCGAAGTCGCCTGTTTTGGTTCCTGTGATCGCTATATCATCGATATAGAATCCTTTGAAATTGTTGTATAGAGAATCACCTGTTTTAAATTTAAATCTTAATTGAATTGTAGAGTCAATGTATCCTGAGAGGTTGATTTCTTTTTGCAGCCACCCGCCGCTCGGGTCGACAAGTGTCTCATCAGCGTTAGAGGCTACGGTGACAAATTGCCCTCCATTTTGAGAAATTTGAACTTCTGCGACATCCCACCCTGACGGTGAATCATCTTCGGTTTCAAGGTAGTAGTTGAAACTCAAGATGAGCGGAGATTTTGTTCCCACCAGACTGATTATCTCAGAATTGACAACGCCTTCGGTGTCGCCTTCATCGTAATTGCATTGATACATACCGGCATCATTGCTGTCATCACCGTAATACAGTGAATTGGGTCCGGAGTGTCCTCCGGCGGCAGACTCGCAAAGCGGGGTGATGTGCCACAAGCCGTTGCCGTTGCCGAAACTATTATCAATAGTAAAGTTACCTAATCCGATTTCAAAATCCTCATAGACATCTTCCGGTAATTCTGTCACGTTTATAGACACAGTAGCGATTTGTGAATCGCCGCCATTCGGTTCCGAGCCCCCGTCATTTGCTTTGAACGTAAATTCGTCCTCACCAATAAACATTTTGTTGGGTTCATAAATAACCTGATTGCTGTCATTGTCCAGCACGTATGGCGTGCTTGTAATAAGACCGGTGTTCGGGTCAACCAGATTGCCATCGGCAGGCAATGAGGTAACAATATAAGTCAATTCACCGGGCGGGTCGGGAAGCCCCTCATCCTCAGCGGTCAGGGTTATTGTCTTCGACGTATTTTGCAGCATCGTCAGATGTTGGCTGAAAGCGGTTGGCGGCGTTTCAGCCCCGGTAATGTCATCAAGTGCACTTCCAAGATTGACTCTGGGTTTGGTAATATCAACTTTCAAGTCGGTTACAAGGTCTCCTGTTGACACCAGTAAGTCTTTGACTTCCTGCGGGGTAAGAAAAGCGCCTGTTGTCTGCCAGGCAGCGGACTGAATGACCCCCACGACACCGGCGGCATAGGGACAGGCTGCTGAGGTGCCGCCAAAATCCGGTGTATAATCCCCTGATTCGTAGCCGCCAGTACCCGAAATGTCGGTCGTAGACGCATCATGTGAAGGGGCCAGAATATCCAGGAACGAGGCTGTATTGGAATAACAGGTGACGATATCCGCGTCCGGATTCTCGAAACACGCCCAGTTCGAAGTACAGCTTGTATAATTTTCGCCGGTACAGGAGTCCGGGTCAATACAAAAACCTATGCTGCTGCCAATATCATAATCGTATACCGCACCGACACTGATAACGCCGCTGATGCAGGACGGTAAATTTAAGGATTCGCAGTAACCGTCGTTACCGGATGACGCAAGCACGGTGATGCCGGCGGCGTTGGCATTGTTTGCGGCTGTGGCCAAGCCGGGCGAAGACGCGTCACAACTGCTGAAATATCTTTCCCCGCCGAAGCTTGTACTAATCACAACAATAGGGTTGTTGGGGTCATCATACTGGTGCGTAATACACCAGTTCCAGGCATCGATGATTCTATCCGTTGTGGTTGAGCCGCTGGTGTTTCGAGTGATTTTGAGTGCATAAATTTTAGCGTCATACGCCACCCCTCCGATATAATCGCCAGCCACATTTAAGTCGCCGGCGGCAATTCCGGCACAGGCTGTGCCGTGGGCATTCCCCTGCGGAATAGGATTTGTATCATTGTTGCCGAAATCATAGCCTCCGATGACCTTGTCGTTTGGAAATCCGCCGCCTCCGAGGTCCGGATGAGTATAATCGACACCCGTATCGCAAATTGCTACAGCTACTCCCTGGCCGCTGTAAAGAGACCGGTAATCCAGGCCGTCAATGAGAGCAATTCCCTGTGCGGTATGGCCTTCGAGGACTCGCACGGGTTCGATAGACTCAACCAGTGGGTGCAGAGTGAGACTTTCAAGAGCGCGGGGATTCATTCTTGCAGAAAAACCTGCCTGGTTTTCGAAAATATAGCCCAGCTCAAAATCCTCAACGTTTAATACCGACATCACCTCTTCCTGGCGTTTTCTTATCTTTTGACGCAGATTCCGACGTGAGAGGCGAGAACGAAAAGTGCCCGGTGTTACTTTTATCGGGCTGGTGAGATTGATGATAACGTTGACCTTATCCCGGCCTTGTTCGAGCTCTGCAACAATATCGTTCGAATCTATAATTTTTGCTGAAGCCTTCAGGCTTACCAACTCGCTTTCGAAATTCTGACCAATCGGGTCTGCCAGCAGAGTCTGGTAAAATCCGAATAACAAACATACGACGGCGGCTAAAAGAATAGAATGTGTGTGACTGTTGAGTATTCTATGTTTATGCATCTCTATTAGAATCCATCGCGTTTAGAACTATCGTGTTAATTATACCCCTTTTAGTTTATTTTAATTTGTTGGACCTATTGTACCTTATTCTTGAAGGATAATCAATTAAACTAAGCACGCTGAAGCGAAAAAAATACCAATTGTTGCATTCAATCGTGATAGAGTGTTGAAAATGGAGTTGAACAGATAGAATGGGGCGGGCTACAGGTAACAAACATATTTGTGAATGCTAAAATTTCTATTCATCCGCATTTGGTTTTTGGAATTTTTGGGGTATATTTTAAGGAGGTTGTAAGCAGATTCGATTTCTTCCGATAAAATACGTTATACCGCTATAAAATATGTGAGGCTTTGAAAGGAGTTAAAATGGGTATCAGTAATCTTTCTGACCATGTCGTTTTTGTTGACTTACCTGCTTGTGAGCCCTACATCGTTGACGAACTCAAGGAATTAAATGAAATCATTACTATGCGGGACGACTGTGATGTAATAATCGATTTTTCACATGTCGACATATTTCTCTCTTCCAGTTTAAGTAACCTGCTGATACTCAGAGATTTACTACATAACAAAGACCACGAGATGGTGCTGTGCCACGTTGCCTTTGCAACGAGATGCATATTTACCGTAGCAGGATTGAACGAGGCGTTTGTCTTCGTTGAGGACAAATTTGAAGCTCTCGATGTTTTATCGGCCGGTGTTTCGAAAAAGAATGTACCCTCAGAAGAAAACTTATAGCGTTTTGTCAACAAGCAGTTGTGAGCTCAGATAAATATCTATAGCCATCGCCGAGCAAAGAACAGCGAGTCGCAGCCAATACAAACGTACTCTCGCGCGTATCATGAAGAAAATAATCGTTACAGACACCGCACCGAGGATATACATTTTGGCGGCCTGAACGAGGGCTTTTGCATACTTGTCCCCCAGTCCTGCGAATTCCTGAAAGTATGTTGTGGCAAAAAACAAAGCGCTCATCGCCAGCAAGCCCATAATGACCATAGTTAGAAATACCCATCTTCTGTCACTAAAACCTGCGCGTGCCAGACCCTGAATTCCTTCACCGACAAGTACCGCCAGGCACAGAGACGGAATGGTTAACCATAAAAGAGGGCTAATATTTATGATTGAGGGCACCACGGCACCGATTAGTCCCAGGATAAATATAATCATTATCCCCCACCTGCGGCTAATCAATAACATCGAGACACCGATAACCAATGCGCCCACAGGAACATGATAAAAGCCCATCAGGATGGAATCCGTATTCGAAGCAACGACGGGAGCAAATAGTGAAATTAAATCTGACGCCTGAAGCCTGTATTGGATGGAGGCCGGGAAAAAACCAAGCCAAGCGGCTAAGTTGAAGAATGTCACTATCATTAAAAAAGGGATGACCGAAAGCAGCCAGGGCAGGAATTTCCATCTCTTTATCGGGCAAAATGCAGCGGGCAAGAACGCCCAGGGTATCAGTCCTGCCAGCATTCCCACAGCCGGATGGAATTTAACCAGCCCTATCATAAACGGACCGAAGCCATAGAGGCTACCTGTAAAAAGTTTAGCCCAGAAAGAGCTTATCCAGCGACTGCTTAGTATATAACAGCCACTTGATGCCAGGATGCCGTTAAATACGATAAGATAATCGGTTCTTTCGAAACTGCGAAAGTGCGGGGAATATAAGGAAAACGCGAAAGTGAGATAGATGACGAGAGCAATCGCTAACCTGATGATTTTTTTTAACCAGATTTTACCAACCGCACTGCTTTGGATTTTCACTGTCATGCCAGCAGTTCCTCAAGCTTATGCCGAATTTCTTTCTGAAGATATTGTCGGCATTTGAATCGAGAATCAGCCACTTTTCATGACGGGATTGGGGATGATGCTCAAACAATCGGTATTTTAATCGATGATGAGGTTTTTTGGGCTGTTGCTCGGGTCGAATGTAGTAAGGGTGATTTGAAATGCTGAATCTGAGAATCATCCAGTGACTTTACATTCCGTTACGTCACGAAAGATTTTTTGAATTATCTCTTGTCCCTCCAGCTCGAAGGTGTTGACCTTAACGGCAACCCGCCTTTTTTGGCCGTCACTTGCTGCTAATTCTGTTTCCATAGGGCAACTCCCAGCGGAATCAGACTGGATGCTCGGTAGTAATACATCCTGATCGTGTCCAATGATTTCTGATTTTTCTCGCTTCAACAACCTTGCAGCTTCCTTATTACAGTCTAAGATGGTGCCGGTTTCGGCATCAGAAATAATAATGGCATCCATAGCTTCTTCAAATAATTTTCTATATCGTTCTTCGGAGTTCTTGATGGTTCGCTCGTAATGCTTGCGTTCGAGAGCATAACGAACGGACTGGGTAAGCAACTCGACATCATATCTACCCTTTCGAAGATACTCCTGGGCGCCGCAGCAAATAGTTTCCGGACCGAGGTTGTCATCGTAAGCACCTGTGACAACGATAATAGCAGCGTCAGCACTTTTCTTATGAATTTCGGTAACCGTTTGTAGGCCGTTGCTGTCCGGCAGGTTTAAATCAAGAAAGATAATGTCGAAGGTGTGGTCTGAGGTAATCTCCAACGCAGCTTCAAGGCTTGGTGCGGATTCAATCTCTTCAACCGCAAGCACGGACTTTCTCAGCAGCTTTTCGAGGAGCATGAAATTAACGCGGTCATCCTCAACAACCAGCACATTTAAAGGTTTGTGTTCATCTAATATCATATCGTTTCCGGCATTTTTCTTAGGATGTTCTACCGAACCCTTTCGGCATTGACCGCCAATTAGACATATTATTTACACCGTATACCATCATTTGTTTATCGTCCGATTGCTAAGCACAATTTTTTGACAATATCTGGAAAAGCAGCCGTTATGCAATATAGGAAGATGAGGGCGTTTTTTATAGAACGTTTGGTCATGCTTTTATGAAGAAGATTTTTTTTCGGACTAACATGACCGGTGGACGAATAATTTATTGGGGTATGGGATAGTTGATGGTTAGTCTTTGAAGACGACTTTTCCTGTACCGTTGGTTATCCTTCCGATGCGATATACAGTTTCGCCATACCGGGTTAATTTCTTTTGAATTGGGTTTGCAAAATCCTCGGAGACTATTAATACGAATCCGATGCCCATGTTGAAAACACGGTACATCTCATCTTCCTGGACAGGGCCTTTCTCCTGCAGGAAAGAAAAGATTCGCGGTTTATCCCAGCTTGATGTTCGAATGACGGCGTCATACCCTTTCGGTAGGATTCGGGGGATATTACCTGTGAGCCCGCCGCCGGTGATGTGTGCCATACCGTGAACAACCTTTTTGACCTTGTATTGGCTTAAAAGCTTAACAATCGATCGAACATAGATGCGCGTGGGCTCTAAAAGCACCTCTCCAAGCTTCGCGCTGTCAAGCACCCCAATGGCATCTGATACCTTAAAGTTATTTTTTTTGAAGCAGATGTTTCTAACCAGCGTATAGCCGTTGCTATGGAGGCCGCTGGAGGCAAGACCCAGAATAACATCACCGCTTGTTATGTTTTTTCCGGTAATGATTTTCCTGCGTTCTGCTATGCCGACAGCAAATCCCGCCATATCGTAGTCTCCCTTGCGGTAGGTATCGGGCATCTCTGCGGTTTCACCTCCAATCAACGCACAATCCGCCTGACGGCATCCGGCAGCAACTCCCTCTACCAATTCAGCGATGATTTCCGGATGGAGTTTATTGACGGCGATATAGTCGAGAAAGAATAACGGCTCCGCGCCGTGAACCAACATGTCGTTGACGCTCATTGCAACCAGGTCAATGCCTACGGTGTCATATTTTTTGGCCCGTATCGCCAGTTGAACTTTACTTCCCACCCCATCGGTACACGCAACAAGGACGGGATTTTTGTAATTACGCTTGAAAAGCTTTTCATCATAGTCGAGCCGAAACATGCCTGCGAAGCTGTTTTTGGTTTCAATAACACGAGGCCCGAATGTTCCGGCCACGGCTGAATAGATGCGTTCAACCATTTTTTCGCCGGCGTCTATGCTAACTCCGGAATCCTTGTAGGTAATAAACTTACTCATTTTCTTCTTCAAACAGATTCATCTGGTACCGCTCTAAGGCGTATTTCGTGACCGCTATATCCACAGGAATTTTATATTTACCGCTCCAGCAGGCCGTACAGTAGTGGTCTGAAGGAAGTACCGGGCAGCTTAGCAGCCCCTCCAGCGACAGATACCCGATGCTGTCGACGCCCAGAAACTCTTTGATTTCCTCCATGTTTCGATTATTTGCCAGCAGTTCTTCTTTTGTCGGAAAGTCAATTCCATAGAAGCAGGGAAACCGAATAGGCGGGCAACTGACCCGCATGTGAATTTCTTTGGCTCCCGCCTGGCGCAGGGTTTGTATTTTTCCCCTTGTTGTGGTGCCTCGTACGATAGAGTCATCCACAACCACGATGCGTTTTCCGTTAACGACCTCATTGATGACGGCCAGTTTGAGCCTGACCTGAAGCTCGCGCAGTTCCTGGCTCGGAGAGATGAAGGTCCTTCCCACATAGTGACTTCGCACCATCCCCATTTCGAAGGGCAGTCCGCTTTCATGGGCGTATCCGAGTGCCGCTGACGTTCCTGAATCCGGTACCGGCATCACAAGGTCGGCGTTCACGGGGTGTTCATGTGCGAGCTTTGCTCCCAATTTTTTTCTGAACTCATGCACACTTTCACCAAAAATATTACTGTTTTGCTTGGCGAAATAGACATGCTCAAAAATACAATGAGCCGGTGTAACCGTACCCGGCTCCATAAAAAATCTGCTGCTCAGCCCGTCTTTATTGAGTGTTACGATTTCACCCGGCTCGACTTCGCGGATAAAGCGGGCGCCTATTGCATCCAGTGCGCAATCCTCACTGGCTACCACATAAGCGCCATTGTCTATCTGGCCGACACACAACGGACGGATACCATGGGGGTCACGAGCGGCTTCGATCCTGTCCGAAAAAAGAAACAACAGGCAATATGCACCCTGTAAATGGTTCAATACGTGGGCCAGCGGATCGGGGTTGCTGACATGTGTTGGTTTCGCCAGAAGGTGGATAATGATCTCGGTGTCGCTGGTTGATTTGAAGATGCTGCCGTAGGCTTCGTACTCATCCCGCAGACGCTGGGCGTTAATAAGATTTCCGTTATGAGCTACAGCCACCTGTCCCATGGAAAACTCGCTCAAAAAGGGCTGGCTGTTGACAACCTGTGATGAGCCGGTCGTCGAATAACGAACATGACCTATTGAAACAGGGTTCGCCAGTTTTTCGAGCATCCTTGAGCCGCTTCGAAATACTCTTGAGACATTTCCCATGCCGGTGTAGCAGTTTATCACCTCTCCGTCTGTAGAGGCTATGCCTGCGGATTCCTGTCCCCGATGCTGAAGACTAAAAAGCCCAAAGTAGGTTTTTTGAACCGCTTCAGGATCGCCGAATATCCCAAACAAACCGCAATTCTCTCTGGGCTTATCAAGCCCGCCTTCGATATCATTATTCATTCCGTATTACTGCCTCGCAAGTAAGCTTTTTTGGGGTTGTTATCACTACCGGTTAGTGTAGTGAATTAGAAAACCCAAGTCAAATAAATGTTGCTCAGCGCTGGGGCTTCATAAATTCGGGAATCCTTTGAACGCTTCCCTCTTTATCGAGACAGGCGAGCACAGTCGAACCTTCGGCCACAATTGTTTTGTCTTTGCTGCGTTTTAGGCTATATGTGTGTTCTACCCGGCCAATGGTTACTTTGGAACAAACCGTCTCAAGTTCAAGTTCTTCATCGTAATATGCACCCCGGCGATATCTGATATGCAATTCCGAAACTACAAAAAATACCCCTTCTTTCTCCAGGTCTTTATATGCAAGTCCGTTGGCACGCAGCAGTTCGGTCCTACCTATTTCGAACCATACCGGATAAACACTATGATGAACCACTCCGCCCTGATCTGTTTCTGCGTAGCGGGGTTTTATTTGTATTATGATACTCTCAATATTGATATGCTCCGGAAAATGCATTGCTTATCTTCTACCGACAAATCATTCAAAAACCATTTAGATGCAATGATGTAAAGAAAACATCAAGCTTTTTTTGTGAAAAATGAACATTTATTTCCTTGTATACTAAAATATAGTTCAAATGTGGTAAATAATTTGACTGGTTTAGCTTTATTTCATAAGCTATGAGTATATATGTTTTGGAATATTCGCAGTGTTTAAGGAAAGAAAGGATTATTATGAGACTTTTCAGGATTGTTTTTGTTTGTACTTTCATCACGCTATGTGCTTTTTCACATATTGCAGCGGCTGATGCCAATGATGTTGTTATTAATCCAAACAAACCGGTTGTGACAGTAAACGGGGTCAATGTTACTCAAGGTGAGCTGAACGCGATAATGAAACCACAACTGGAACGTTTGTCGCAACAAGTCCCGCCGCAATGGCAGGAACAGGCCAAAAAACAACTCCAGCAGCAGGTTCTGGAACAGAAAATCATTGAAACACTACTCGATGAAAAAATTGAGGAAGCTCAAATTACTGTCAGCCGGGAGGATGTTAATGACCAGCTTGTAGAGATTGCTTCTCAGCAAAACCTATCCCTGCCCCAATTCAAGAACCTGCTTGCCACATACGGCCAAAATATCGAGGACGTTAAAAGCAGGATTGAAAAGGGATTGAAATATCAGAAAATATTCGAAGCTTCATGGGATGGTAAGATTAACATCACCGAAACGGATGCCAAGAAATATTATAATGAACATATGTCGGAATTTCAGAATGACCTTCAAGTCAGAGCCAGTCATATTTTAATTAAGCCTGACACCTCTGATCCTGACGTTCCTGAACAACTGGCAAAAACACAAGCACGTCAGAACGCTGAACAAATCCTTCAACAGATTAATCAAGGCGCTGATTTAGCCGAACTTGCCAAGGCCCATTCCGATTGTCCTTCCTCTGAGCGGGGCGGTGACCTGGGATATTTTGGAAAGGGAAAAATGGTTCAGCCGTTTGAACAAGCAGCCTTTGGATTGAACGTTGGCCAGGTCAGTGACATCGTGGAAACGAATTTCGGATATCATATCATAAAGGTCACAGACCGGAAAGAACCGTCTGTAACAACCTATGAGCAAGCGGAAGATTCTATCATTCAAAAGTTGACTTCCGCTCGACAGGATGAACTGGCGCAGCAATACATTGCCGACCTTAAAGCGAATGCAAATATCGTTTATCATATGAATGAAATGACACAGCAACAGCAGACGCTTCAACAGTGATTTTTAAATTATTGAAGCGGTATATAACTAAAAACCTGATTCTGATTTAAGAGATGAACAGGGCCTCTGTGTGAGCAGGGTCCTGATTTATTTTAATTATTGAGGGTAAGAACTATTTCAGATAAATAATAATCCCCGCAAGCGAAAGAATAACCAGCAGGCACACGCCTACTATTATTGCAAACATCCAAACAATTCGCCTGTTCGCTTTTGCTGTTTCATTAGGCATCTGCTGAACCGCTTCAATTAGCCTCTGTTCTGCTTCGGAGTTGGTTTTTATATACTCGATTAATTGATTTGTCAGAAGCTTCTGGTTTTCCACAAAATCCGGCAGATTTTTAAGGTGTCCGTTAATATCCTCTAGGTGATTTATCATATTACCAAAATTCTCCTCGAGTTTTTCAAGCTTAGCCAGCGATTGCTCCTGTTCGGCAGTTTTTCGGTTAAAATCCGCTACCAACGTCGTTTCAGACGCATTTTTCGCAGAAAGCGATTCTGCCTGCTCACCCTTTTTTCGCCCCAGATTTTGAAACCACTGCCCGGTTTTTGAGAAAATATCTTTTACGGCCATCAATATGCTCCTCTGTTAATTTGTATTTTGAAATGATTCCGTTAATGCTTTTAAATCCTTTGCTTCGGTCTCAACCTGCAGTTGATTCATAAATTGCTCTGCGGTTTCCAGTCGCTGCCGGGCCAGTTCTCGTATGTCATCAAACCAAAAGCTATCCTTTATTCTTGCCTGCCAGTACCGATAATCTATTTGTTTTCGCCAGTGCAAAAGGACATCCGATATATTTTTGCCCTGACTGACAAATCGTCTTAGTTCGTGAAATAATCCAACTGCTCCCATATCTTCCAGATTCCTTGCGTCCGAAAGAACCATCGCTTCGGTCATATCAGTCGAACGACTGTAGCTTTCGGAAATAATTTTTTTTATCGTAGTGATTTGGTGTTCAGTAAGTAACGGGCCGAGCTTGGAATCAATCTTTTGTGCGCATAACTTCAAAACACCATCACTTCCTGACTTGAAAAAAGGATAACTTATCGGAGCTTTTCGCTTGACGAATACTGACAACCCGGTTTCACTGAAATAGGTGGCACAGAAGAGGCAGAAACGGTCAATTTTTGTTTGCGGCTGTGCTGTTTCTGACAATCCGCAGATATATTCAACATTCTGAATCAACCGTTGGGTCCGCTCCCAAAGATATCTGCCTATCATCGCAGAATTTTTTGACTTCGTCAATACTTCTTCTGCGAGCTCCTTTATAGTCTCAAGTTCGGCCATCTTCCCGTCTTTGAAAATCTTACAACCTCATCTACTAACCTCAAAAATCTGATTCGTCAAGCTTTTTTCAGATTCAATCGAAAACTTATGACGTTGTCACCCAAAAAAACTAATAAACTTTTAACAAAAGTTGGAGTGAATCGAAAGCAAAAACCGATGAACATTTATGATAGGCATATCCTTACCGGGAGAACTATCTGGGGTTCTTTGGGAATGCCATTTCTTTTTCAATAAGAAAAAAACATTTTATCAGGGAAGAAAGAATGTCGAATCAGCCACGGGTGGCAAAAGTTTTAGCAGCACTGCTTATTTCAATGACCGCCGGTTCCATTATCCTGCTATCACTTGGCAATAATCCTCCGCAGGCCGGGCCGTTTTGCCTTGCAAGCTATTACCGCCTGGATCCTGTTGAAGCTGTGTTGATATCAAACGCACCTCAATCCGTAGACAGGTGGAACCGTATTGAAATCTATTTCAGCTCCACCAGAGCAGGCAATCTCCAGCAATTGGCTTCGCTCAAAGGCTTATCAACAGACAGCGAATTGAATTTCCACTTCTGTATTTGCAACGGACTTGGGAACATTGACGGCCACATTCAGGTCACGGAAAAATGGAAGCGGCAGTGGTCTGCCATTCCGGATAATACATGGTATGGTTCACCCCAGACTATTCGTATATGTGTTATATCAGACGGCAAGCAGAATCTTCCAACTGATTTTCAGTTAAAAAGAACTGAAGCCCTTGTTGAAAAACTGTGCAGAAACTTTAAGATAAAACCTCAGAATGTATTTTACCCGGGTGCCTGGAGGTAAGAACCCGGGATTATCATAACCTGCAATGATTTACTCCTTTCCGATTCTATTTAAAAAGGGCTGTGTATAACACAGCCCTTCTTTTTACTATCCATTCGATGTTTTATTATAACCGGTGATACCTTCTCCACTCAGGTCTGTGTCTATCTCTTCTCATTCTCAGACGAGGTCTGGGGTTTCTGTAACTTTCGATGAAACCCCCAGCAGAACCCCTTGACCTGGGATAGGTACCTAATCGATGTCTCTTTGGGTAATTACTTTTGACCCAGCCGTGTCTTTGGTTGCCTCTTCTTCGTCGCTGCATTGCTTTTTGAGAGACACTCTTTTTTTGCTGCCTCTTCAGTGGAGCTTGTTTTCGTATTTGTTTCTGGCGTTGTTCCATTATTCGTATAAGGCGGCCCATCTTTTTCCTGTCATTTTCCCGGTAAGCCTTTTTCAATCCTCCAAACCACCGTTGGTACGTTTGAGCCTGATTTGTTTTTCTAATCGCTGGTCGATTGGTTCTGTGTTTTTGGATTTTGATTGTTTGACCTCTGTTCGGGCGGACTTTTTCAGCTTTTTGTCTGGTCCTTCCCGCTTTTCTCCTTCCTGTTTTTTGCGAGACCTTAGGTTTTTCTGCTTTTTGAGTGTGTTTTCGCTGCACCTGTTTTTGCTGATGCTTTAGGACTCGGGGTCTTTTCGGAGCCTCTTGCGCATTTAAGAGTTCCATTCCTGAAAGTAACAGAACAGCCAGAATTGTGATAATAAGTTTTTTGTGCATTTTTTACTCCTTTTGTTTAATTAAAAAGCCTTTCAGTTGTCAAAGACGTCAAACACAGTTCCTTTATTGCAAATATTTTTCATTTCTAAAAAAGCCGAATCCCGTGAAACTTACGATTGTTCTTTGACGTTTCAACGCCCACGCTTTATAATCAAAATTCATTTTACTACTTAAAAAGGAGAACAATGAGCGCAACAGTCATAGTCCTGGTGGTATTATGTGTTTTAGTGTTGATGACACTGATACTTTTGATTTGGCTTATCTCAGGCAAATCGGGTCAATCCGCGTCTATCAATCTTCTTCAGCAGCAGCTCGAAGCTTTGAAGGCGGCACAGGACAAAACATCAGAGAATCTTCAGAAATCTCTCCAGACAGGCCAGACATCTTTAAACCAGAACTTGCAATCCAGCCAGAAAATACTATCTCAGCTTAACACTCAGATTGGTGGGCTGCAAAAATCGAGCGAGCACATGTTACGGCTCAGCGATGATGTCCGTCGGCTTCAGGATATCCTGCGGCATCCCAAGATGCGAGGACAAATCGGAGAGTGGTCGCTCGAGAATCTACTTTCGCAAATCCTGCCGAGTGAAAGCTATGCACGTCAATATACATTCAAAGACGGCAAGATGGTCGACGCCCTGATAAAGCTGGCTGACTTTTGCGTGCCGGTCGATGCCAAGTTTCCGCTGCCGTCATTCGAAGCAATGGTTAAAGCAGAAACCGACGAGGAGAAAAACAGATTACGAAGACAATTTCAGAAGGATGTTACGAATCATATCGACAAAATCTCATCCAGCTATATCCGGCCGGCCGAAGGGACACTGGATTTTGCCCTGATGTATATTCCGGCCGAGAATGTTTACTATGAAACCGTCGTCAAATATGAAACGGACCCCAAAGATGTCCTTCAATATGCCCTTGATAAAAAAGTCATCCCCGTCAGCCCGAATCTTCTTTATGCCTATTTGATGACGGTGGTGATGGGACTGCACGGGCTGCAGATTGAAAAACAGGCCGCTGAAATCCGACAGAATCTGAATAGACTCAATGCCTCGTTTGCGGACTTTGTTGGTAACTGGGACGTCCTTGGAAAACATCTGAGGAACGCTTACGGCCAGTATGATGAGGGCCAGAAAAAGCTTGACCGCTTCGGCATGAATCTGAATCAGATTCAAGCCACAGCCGAAGATGTTAAAAACATTGAATAAATTCAATATTAAAATCTTTACTTGCAATTTCTGATACCTTTGTGTTATAAGAAAGCAGCGGCAAAAAACATTGTAAAACCCGAACAAAAGGATATCCGCCAATGCAGCTTTCTGCAGGGATGCAACGCAAAAGCGCCACATTCCGCTCGAAACGGAATTTGAAAACCACAAGGAAACAGTGGGTCATCAAACCGCCTGACAGCCGTGCTGCCCGGTTAGCCTCAAAGCTCAAAGTTTCACCCCTATTAGCTCAAGTGCTAATCAATCGGGATATCTGCGACCATAATTGTGCCTGCTCCTTCCTGAGGCCGAAACTCAAGGACCTTATCGAGCCGGAAAAGATGCCGGGTATCGAACCGGCTGTCGACAGGATAGCCTGTGCTATTAAGAATAAGGAAAAAATCATCATTTACGGCGATTACGACGTCGATGGTATCACCGGCGTATCCATTCTCTGGCAGATTCTGACGCTGCTTGGTGCGAATGTCGATTACTATATACCTCACCGGGTTGATGAAGGGTACGGACTCAATGACGATGCCGTACAATCAATCGCGGATGCGCAGACCGACCTTCTGATTACCGTGGACTGCGGCATTACTGCCTTCAATTCCGCCGAGCTTGCCGATAAACTCGGTTTGGATTTGATTATCACCGACCATCACCAGACCTCCGCGAAACTACCGAAAGCCATCGCGATTGTCCATCCCGCCATAGACAGCGAATATTCCAACCAGGCCTCTTCAGGCTCGATGGTTGCCTTCAAACTCGCATGGGCCGTGGCCAATCAATTCACTACAGGTCAAAAACTGCAGCCTGAGCTTCGCCGTTTTATGATTGACGCGACATCTCTAACCGCGATGGGAACCATCGCCGACATTATGGACCTTCGAGGAGAGAATAGAATACTGACCAGCTACGGCCTGAAAGCCATACCTGAATCCAGACTCATCGGCCTTCGACAGCTTATTGAAACAGCCGGGCTGACAGGTGAGGGGCTCGACTCCTATCATATTGGTTTTCGTTTGGCGCCGATGCTCAACGCCGCCGGACGGATGGGTCATGCTCGGCTTGCGGTCGAGCTGCTCACCAGCACATCGGAAGTGCGCTCGATGCAAATCGCTCAGTATCTCAAGGAGCAGAACGACCGCCGCAGAAGAACCGAGCAGAAAATAGTCAAACACGCGCGAGAGATGATTGCACACGCCGGGCTGAATCATCCCGACCAAAAAACAATTGTGCTCGCCGATGAATCCTGGCACACCGGCGTCATTGGTATTGTTGCCTCTCGCATCGTCGATAAATATTACCGTCCGACCGTGCTCATCAATACCACTGAATCCCCGGCGCAGGGTTCGGCCCGTTCAATTCCCGGCTTCGACATCTTCAAAGCGCTGACAGCCTGCTCGGAACACCTGATTGATTTCGGCGGGCATACCATGGCGGCCGGCGTTAGAATTGAACCAAAGAAAATTGCCGAATTAACCGAGGCTTTCGAGGAATATGCCCGGGACAATCTTCGTGAAGAAGATGTCATAGCCAAGCTCTATATTGATGCAACTGCTCCTCTAGCCGAGTTTCACAGAGGAATGGTCGAAGAACTGGAGCGGCTCGAACCCTTCGGTGAAGGGAACCCGAAACCGCTTTTCGCTACCAAAGGTGTCCGTCTGGCATCGCCGCCGAGAAGAGTGGGAACAAGAGGCGACCACCTCCAGTTAGCGATAACCGATAATACCGCCTGTGTTCGCTGCATAGGCTTCAGAATGGGAACACTGGAAAAGAAACTGCTGGAAGCCGATTATTTTAATGTCGCCTTCGTGCCCCAGATAAATACATTCAACGGCACTTCAAACGTTCAGTTCGTCCTCGAAGACATTCAATTTGAATAAACCGCTTCTTTGTCGCAGCCGCTATTTTTTTGATATTATATCAATGACAAAAACCAGGAATTTGGTATTATTATTACATTCGTTGAATTTATTCTGTTTCGAAGACGATGAAAAATGGAAATCAAAAACCGATTGTCAAACGCATTGGTCACTACCTTTATAAGTTAGTTCCAATCGCCGACGAAACCGGAAAAATTATCAGCCATGCAATAACGCCCCTGATGGTCGAATTTCATCCTCGTGATTTAATGCAGATTATTGTAGGGGCCTCTGTCCTGGCGGTTCCCGTTGCTTTTACTGAAGAAACGTGGAATCTCGGACAGGAATTGCCGCTGAGAAATGTTTTACTGCTGACGCTCATCTCTTTCATTTTTATCGCCTCTTATGTTTATTACAACTTTTACAGGTTTCAGTTAAGAAATAATTTGTTCAGGTACGTTGTAAGAGTACTATCAATCTATTTGTTCTCGCTCATGGTAGTAGCCATGCTGTTAATGATTATTAACAGGTGTCCGTGGCAAACGGACGCCTTGTTGGCAATAAAGCGAGTCATTATTGTAGCCTTTCCCGCTTCGATGAGTGCTGCCATCAGCGATACGATAAAATAATCAGTTTATTCAAAGGAGCTGGAATGATGAAAAGATATGCTCTTATCCCTCTAGTGTGTGTGCTGATTACATATTCAGTACAATCATTCGCCGCTGATATTTATGTGTCGCATTCAGGAGATGATTCGAATCCCGGCACAAAAGAAAGACCTTTAAAAACTTTTTTGGGAGCGTCAGACAAAGTAAGGGCTATAAAAGAAGATGGGGACATCACGGTATTTTTTCGAGATGGTTACTACTATTTTACTAAACCTGTAAAACTCACGATCGCAGACTCCGGCTCGGAGAATAGAAAAATCACATATCGAGCCTATCATAATGAAAAGCCGATATTCTCTTCCGGTGTCCAAGTCACGGGCTGGGAAAAGATTTCCTCTGGGGACCCTGCTTATAAAGCACTGCCGGATGATGCCAAAAAAGAGGTTTATGTGGCTGACACACCTGATAAAGTAAAAAGCAATCCAACCGATGGATTGTTCAGAATCCTTATCGATCGACAGAATGACTATCTGCAACGAGGGATGTATTCCATTGCCGGCCGAATATTGACACCCTGGACGAGTGAATACAGCCGCTCTGTTGAGAACTCAAAATATTACAGTCCTGAAATGAAAAAGGTCTGTGAGCTGAAAGTCGATGTCACCACTTTGGCCAACAATCCGCAGGCGATGGATATTTACACATGGATGTCAGACTGGAACACATCGATGGTTCCAATCGAATCCATTGAAAAGACACCTGAAGGTTCGCGGATCAAAACGCAAATCGCCGCCAGCTATAAACTCGCCGGAACCGCCAAAAACTATCACGAGGACGTTGATTTTGTAGACTCGGCGTTGATAAATGCCATCGAAGGTATTGATAAACCCGGTACATGGGCGGTCAACCCCAAAACCGGAAAAATCTATTTATGGCCGCTTAAGAATACAAATCTGGAAAAGAATATCTATGCGCCAACACTCTATGAACTAATTTCGGTTCATGGGGATATGCCCGAAGGTAAAGAGGCGTGGTTCTCAAAAAATCCGGTAAAACCTGCGGAATACATAACCTTTGAAGGTATTACTTTCACCGAGTGCGGCTTCAAACTCTGGACCGACCATACTCCCATGGCGCAGCATGGCTGGGCGGTTTGCGACGATGATAATGCGATGCTTCGGTTTAGAGGCGTCAAAAACTGCAATATTAAAAACTGTACCTTCGAGAAATCCGGCGGTGTCGGGATTCGCTTTGATTTGTATGCACAGGAAAATAAAGTCGAGGGATGTAAATTCAGCAACCTTGGAATGGAGGCCGTTAATTTCAGCGGTTACGGGGCCGGTACCCGTGATGAAAATCACCATAATGCTATCATTAATAACGAAATCGGCTTCCCCGGCAGAATTAAAACCGACGTCCACTGCATCACCATCTGGCAAAGCGGCTTTAACAAAATCGAAAACAATTATATTCACGACACCCCATATACACCTGTTCTTCTTGCCGGCCCGCGATTCAGGATTTTTATTAAAAACATTGATGACAGCATCCCCTGGAAAAATGATTTTTACTTACGAGAAGGTGCCTGGGAAATGATTCGCTGGGATGAAATACCGGACATCGCTACTTTTACAATAGCTTTAGTTGAAACAGAAGGGCGTACACGGCTCGATCATGTACCTCATCCTGATAATCCTCAATACCCCAAAACCTCTCCGCATGCCGGATTGGACTATCACTCTGCGGCATACAGGCACACCCAGGGAAATGTCGTTCAGTACAACACATTCGAAAGAGCCTCGGATAGTGCATACGGCGAGGTGATTTATATAAGCGGCACAACGGAACCCGGCGAAAGAAACAGGTTCTGCGACAACTATATCTGCAACTGCCGGGATGCGGTGAAACCCATGATATGGACGCTGTATGTAGACGGTTACGGTCGGGGTATAGAAATCCAACGAAATGTTATTTATAACACGGAGGTTATCTATACTGCCTTTAATAACTCATATTGGGATACTTATAACGGCTGGACATGGAAGAATTTCTCCTTTCCCGCCTCGAAGCATCCTGAAATACCGAGAGCCAATATTTTTGTGGATGTTACTGTGCCCCAGTTAATCGCGAGAGACTCCAAGGGCACCATCGTGGTTGACTGCAAAACGGAACAGCAAGATATTCACGACCCGAGAGAAGAGTGCCTGCCTGACTACAAGACGATACTCAACAATCTTGAGAAAGGCAGATTGCCTTATCCGAAAGGCAGCTTGCCCGGACAAGAAAGAATCAAGAATGTTCTCCATCAGGTGATAGAAAACCTTGAGTCGTAATGTTACTGATAGACTGTAGGAATATTATGCAGCGGTTTTCAGGCTAAGATTATTTTTTTGTAACCTCGACCTCTTCAATTTTAAACTGCCCCATGATAGTGGCAATCGCAAAGAAATCTTCCGGATTCCCGTCCCCGACCGCGAATGCTATATGGCCGGGTCCATAGCCGCCTAAGCCGGCTCCTTTGAACGCCGCGTCAATACCGACCCATTTACCTCCGACAAAGGCCTCCGTCCAGGCATGTCCGCCAAAACGATTCTCCATACCCATGTAATTTTCAACGTAGGCCACTCCCATCACGACACGTGCGGGTATACCCACGGCTCTGCACATCGCCGCACTTAAAACCGCAAACTCCGTGCAGTCGCCCTGTTTGCTTTCAGCGACCTCGACCGCAGACGCATAACCGACCGATAAGCCTTTATTAGACATATAATTGGCAGTAAACGATTCGATTTTCTGAACCGCCTTAGCGGCGTCTGTCGTATTGCCGATTGCCTCTTTGGCCAATTTTATTACCCGCTCATTATCACTTTGAAGATATCGCGTGGCTTTCATGGCCTCCAGAACAGCTTTATCTTTGCCTTCATACGGAAACTTGACACCCGCCTGCGCAGCGACGGGCTCGACCGTGACAACCACTTTACCGTCTTCTCGTATCTCAACGGTTTGATTGTCTATGCTTGGAATGTTCAGGCTGGCCTGCTGGTTTGTGGACTGCAGAACATAACGCACCGACTTTAATTGCCTTTCGTTTCCGAGCGGCTGAGGGCTGGGTATAAACATCTTGTCAACCAGGTCAAGCACGTCATTTTCACCAAGAGCAAAATCCTTCGGACAAGCGATTATCTCTACGTTTATACCTGCGACATTCGTTTGCTGTTTCTGAAGCTTATGCTCATCATCAACATAATCGATGCTCATCACGGGACCAGCCCCGGGCATCATAATGGTCGATGTGACTTTTGTCAAATCGACAATCCTTCCGAGCAAATCCACTTTCTCTGTGGTACCAATGGCTACACGAACGTCAACGGCCTGTTTTATCGTCGGGTCAAAGACTTTTAATGAATAGCTTGTGCCTTCCTTCAGACCTTTGTTTTCAGAAAACAGGCGTGCTCCTTCAGCCATCAAGGCCCCTTCAGGCCACGGCATTGTAGCTTTTTGTTCCATAGCTCCCATTGAATTTACCATCTCGACCTGGCCGTTCTCTCTGACAAATCCTCGCGATTTCATTGCCATACCGGATGCGTTTAATTGTGATTCAAAAGCTAACGGTTTTCCTGTTTTCGTTTCAATGTATTTTTCCTTTATAGAAATGTTGACTGGAATACCAAAGCGGTTCACGGTCATATCAACTTCAACATTCGTAATTACGTTGACATCATTCACCTGACGGATGCTGACCATATAGCCGACTTTTGCACCTTCCATAAAAACCGCATAATAATCCTCCTCCACCTCTGCAGCGGCGACCGAGGAAATTATTACCACAATAGCCAAACAAAAACTTATACTCGAAGATAGCTTCATCTTTCGTCCTTTCTCAGAAAAATGATTTACAATAGTATAACACAAATCACGTCTGACGTTGTAACAATTTATACGTACGATACTTTACACCTGACCACAACTTTGTTAAAATAGCAAAAATTCTTAATGCACGGATGCGAAATGACTTTTGAACAGCTTTTAACACTGGTTGCCTCGGGAAATGCGCCGACTGTCAGAACGGATTCCAGAACAGTCGAATCAGGTGATATATTCATCGCAATTGAGGGGACGGAATTCGATGGTCATAACTTTATCGGCCAGGCCGTCGAACGAGGAGCGAAATTCATCGTTACACAGAAATCCTATTCGAGTAATGCTGCTGAAACAATCATCGTACCCGACTCAGCGCATGCCGCCGCGGTTCTGGCACAAACCAGCAGGCAGAAACCGGCCTCGAAGTTAATTAACCTTGCGGTTACCGGTACCAACGGGAAAACTACCGTTGCCTTTCTGGTTCAGTCAATCATCAATGCAGCCGGTAAAAAATGCGGCTTGATCGGTACCGTTCTTTATGATGTCGGCTCAGGTATCTATACCTCGGATATGACCACGCCGGACTGTCTCGACATTGCTGAAAAGCAGGCTCGGATGGTGGAGGCGGGATTAAAATATATGGTTATAGAAGCGAGTTCTCACGCTTTGAAGCAAAACCGTCTTGATGCGATTGATTTCAAAGCGGCTGCGTTTACGAACCTTGCCGGCGACCACCTCGACTATCATAAAACGAAGGAAGACTACCTGGCCTCGAAAATGAAACTCTTTACACCACTTGGTACAGAAGCTTTTGCAATTCTTAACAAAGAATCCATCGAAGCCCTGGAGATTGCGAAAAATACAAAAGCCCAAATCCTGTGCTATGCTGTCGATGCCCCTGCCGACCTGAACGCACGGACGAAAAAAATGGATGCCGACGGCAGTGTCTTTGAACTCGAATATAATAATCAAAGACAGGAAATTCACACCTCTTTAACAGGTCGTTATAACATCACCAATTGCCTTGCAGCGGCCGGGCTGACTATCGCTGCAGGTTTTGACCTTGACCAGATAGCACAGGGACTGGCTGCGATAAAAACAATTCCGGGCAGACTCGAACGAATTGATACACCCGGATTTTCCGTCTTCATCGATTATGCACACACCGATGACGCCCTTGAAAAAGTGCTGCAGGCACTGAAACCTCTCTGTAAAGGAAAGCTTATCGCTTTGTTCGGCTGCGGCGGAGACAGGGACAAAACGAAGAGACCGCGTATGGCAAAGGTTACCGAACAGTTTGCTGACGATATCATTGTAACCTCTGACAATCCGAGAAACGAAGACCCAATAAGAATTATTGACGATATTATTGCCGGTTTTGAAAAGCCCAACGCGAAAAACATTACCGTAGAACCCGACCGAAGGGAGGCGATAAGGCTCGCCATCAAAAAAGCTCAACGAGGAGATATTGTCCTCATCGCCGGTAAGGGTCATGAAACGTATCAGATCATCGGAAAGCAGAAATTTGATTTTAATGATAAAACAATCGCACAGGATTTTATGAATCAACGAAAATGAACGAATTTCCAGTCCAATCTTTAGCGGAAATTATATCCGCAGATACCAACAATAAAATGACCCAAGATTCTTTTATTGGTGTGAGCACGGACACCCGCACCACAAAGCCCGGTGAATGCTTTTTCGCAATCAAGGGGGATTGCCTCGATGGTGCTGACTATCTTGATGATGCTTTAAGCGAAGGCGCCATCTGTGCAATTGTCAACGAAGACGTGGATACATCAAGTTTCCCGGCTGATAAAATTCTAAAAGTAAAAGATAGTCTCGAAGCACTCGGTGATTTTGCGCACTGGTATCGAAACGAGAATGGTTTCAACGTCATCGCAATAACCGGTTCGGTCGGAAAAACGACAACCAGAAATATCATCCATAATATTCTGTCTAAGAAATTCCGTACCTATCAGGCCCCAAAAAATTATAACACCCTGACCGGCCTGCCCTTGTCGATACTCGATGCGGCACCTGAAGACGATATTTTGATATTGGAACTTGGTACTAACCGTCCCGGTGAAATCGGAGCACTTTCAAAAATTGCCTCCCCTGATATAGCCCTGATCACGACCGTCCAGCCGAGCCACCTGGAAGGCTTCGGCTCTCTCGATAATATTACCGAGGAAAAAGTCTCAATCGTATCAGACCTTAAAGATGATGCGCCTTTAATCATCAATGCGGACTGCCCGGTTCTCTTGGCGAAGTGCCAAGAGAAGGGTCTGAAGTTTTACACGTTCGGAAAATCTGACAATGCAGACTTTTATGCCGAAGACATCAAACTTGGCGAAACGTTCAGTACATTTGAAATAAACAAGACTGCTTTGTATCTTCCGATCCCCGGACTCGGGGCTGTTGAAAATACAATCGCGGCCTGGGCCGTATGCTCTCAGCTCGCGATAACAATCGAAGAATTTGCGGATGCCTTGAAAACAATCACAACAGTTCCAATGCGGACGCAAATCGAAAAAGCAGGAAATTTGACTATAATTAACGACTGCTACAACGCAAACCCGGCCTCCATGAAAAACGCGTTGGACATTCTCTGTAATTTCAAACGCGCTGATAATCAGCGTCTCATCTTTATTTGCGGCGACATGGCCGAACTTGGTGGTCAATCTGAAAAGCTCCACACTGAACTCGGAGAGGTTATAGCGGATGCCGGGCTTGACCTTATGGTTGCTGTCGGGCCGCTTGCGAAAATAGCAGCTGAAAAAGCAGCAGCTCTCTCAAATCAAAACATGCAAACGAAATACTTTCCCGACTCAGCCGCAGCCTGTAATAATCTCACAAATTACATCAATCCTGACGATATAATACTAATAAAAGGCTCACGAGTAGCGAAACTGGAGCTTGTAGCGAAACAGATTAAGAGCGTTTTCGAAACACAGAAACGATGATATATCATTTATTATGGCAGTTACGCGACGTCTTTACTCACCGGATAGGTTTCTATGCCTACCAAAATGTTATGTTCCGAAGCGTAGCTGCGATTTTGACCAGCTTTTTGATAGCCATTCTGGTCGGGCCCAAGATCATTCGCTGGCTGATGAGAAAAAAAATCGGTGACCGCCCGGAATTCTATCGCGACGACTTAAATGAACTAACGAAAGACAAAGCCAATACCCCGACCATGGGGGGGTTGATTATCATACTCGCCGTCCTTGCGGGGACGCTGCTGTGGACAAAATTGAATAATCCATTCGTCCAAAAAGCCGTTATTCTTGTGATATGGTTTGGTGGACTAGGTGCCGCGGATGACTGGCTGAAACTCACTGCCGCCGCCCGTCACCGAACCAGGGAAGGATTGAAGCCTTGGGAGAAGCTCGTATTTCAGTTTGGCGGTGCTGTTCTGATTGCCTCTTTTCTTTACGCCGACTTTGTAAATATTCCGGACGGCATCAGGCTTTGGCCACCCTTCTACAAAACCGGCATTTATTTGCCTCACTGGGCGTTTGTCATAATCGCCATTTTTTATATTTCAGCGACCAGCAATGCCGTTAATCTGACCGACGGGATGGACGGCTTGGCTTCAGGGTGCGTGGGAATGGTCGCCCTTGTGTTGGCGGTTTTGTGCTACGTCGCCTCAGAATATATGTCACGAACAAGCCAAGTCACCTGGGCATCCTATCTGCTGTTACCTCATATACCGCAGTCGGGCGAACTTTGTATCTTTTACGCCTCAATTGTCGGTGCCGTGCTGGGTTTTCTGTGGTTCAATTGTCACCCTGCCCAGACGTTCATGGGCGATACCGGTTCACTGCCGCTGGGAGCTGCGATGGGATACGGCGCTATTGTTACCCGTAATGAAATTCTGCTGCTGGTTATCGGCGGCGTTTTTGTAATGGAACTTGTCTCCGTTATACTTCAGGTTGGCTATTTCAAATACACCGGCGGCAAGCGTCTGTTTCGCTGCGCACCCATCCACCACCATTTTCATCTGTCCGGCTGGAGTGAACCGCAGATTGTCGTGCGTTTCTGGTTGCTTGCGGCTGCTTTCGCCGCCATCGCACTGGCAACCCTGAAATTAAGATAAGGAAATATGGCGGGTTGTTTACCGCTATTTCTCTTTTTAGTGAAAGGAACGAAAAATGCGCTGCTTAAAAATTTGTCTGTGGTTAACAGCAATTATCTGTATGGTTGGAGTCATCGGGGTCATTTTGCCCATCTCGGCCTGGCAATCCTTCATCGATTTCTTTGGACTTGGCCCAATGCCTGAGGCTCCTATAATCGGGTATCTGGTCAGGCTAATGTCAGCTCTGTTTGTTGGTATAGGGGTGTTTTTTGCTATCCTTGCTCTCAATCCTACCAAATACCAGATATTGGTGCCCTTTTCCGGCGTGGCTGCTGTCATCTTAGGACTAATCTGCGGAATAACAGGATTTGTTGAGAAACTACCAAATCTATGGTTTCTTGGTGACGCTTTAACGGCTCTGGTCTTGGGTGCTTTAATCCTTTTTTTCTGGAAAAAGGCAAAACAAACTTCTGAATCATCGAATGAAGAGATGTAGGATTATAAGATAAAGGGATTTCTGCAACTGCAGACAAATACTGATTTAGAGATCTATGTCCTCTTCCATACGGATTCGCACATTCTTTCGATAGCCGTCGGCACCGCCTTCACTTATTTTATCAATCTGCCTCTGGGCCACGTAAATCTTAATTCCGGTTACGCCGCAGAAAAAGCCGACCACAAAAAACAGCGCTGCCGCCAGCAGTGCAAATATCTCTTTTAGAACCCAGACTAACATCCCAAAGCCTATCAGCAGCAGGCCCACAACGACAAACCACCACGCCGCTGTCTTCGATGCCTGAGAAACCGCATTCGTATAATGCCTGTAAAACATAATAATGTCCTTTAATTGTTAATGCTGTAAAAGTAAAAGCGGGCTTCTTAAAGAAGCCCGCTCCGGATTTAAGTTTAGTACATCCCGCCGCCGGGGGGCATCGCCGGCTCTTTTTTCTCTTCAGGAATCTCACTAACGATTGCATCCGTCGTTAGCAACAGCGATGCAATCGACGCTCCATTTTGCAGGGCGGCCCGTTCAACTTTTGTCGGTACGATAACCCCGAACTTAACCATGTCACCGTATTTTTTCTGTAATGCGTCATAACCAAAGTTCAGCTCTTTGCTTTCCATTACCTTTTGGGCTACAATCGAACCGTCCAGGCCCGCGTTGACGGCTATCTGCTTGATGGGGGCTAAAACGGCTCTTCGAACGATGTCGACGCCGATGTTTTCATCACCGGTTGTTTTGATTTTATTAAGCGCTTTCAGCGTCCTAAGCATGGATACGCCGCCCCCGGGCAAAATACCTTCTTCAACAGCCGCACGGCACGCATGCAGAGCATCTTCGACTCGTGCTTTCTTCTCTTTCATTTCAGCTTCCGTGGCTGCCCCGACATTGATTTGCGCCACACCGCCGGATAGCTTGGCAAGCCGTTCCTGAAGTTTTTCGATATCGTAATCACTTGTTGAAGCATCAATTTCCTTCTTGATTTGATCGATGCGTCCCTTGATGTCGGCGGAACTGCCGGCACCTTCAATAATCGTTGTCGTGTCCTTGTCAATCGTTACACGTTTTGCACGGCCAAGCTGTTTCAACGTAATATTTTCGAGTTGTAGACCCAGGTCTTCGAAAATGGGCTCTGCGCCCGTCAATACAGCAATGTCACTGAGCATTGCCTTGCGTCGGTCACCAAACCCCGGGGCCTTCACTGCCGCACACTGCAAAACACCGCGAAGCTTGTTCACGACCAGCGTTGCCAGTGCTTCGCCTTCGATATCTTCGGCAATAATCAAAAGAGGCTGCCCCTGCTTGGCGACTTTCTCAAGAAGCGGAACCATTGATTTGACAGAGCTGATTTTCTTTTCGTGTACCAGCACATAAGGTTTTTCAAGAACAACCGTTCTCTCTTCCAGGTTGTTAATAAAGTGTGGACTAAGATATCCTTTGTCGAACTGCATACCTTCTACGAGGTCCACGGTGGTCTCGAGCGACTGGCCTTCCTCGACGGTTATAACACCGTCTTTGCCGACCTTGTCCATCGCTTCGGCCATAACTTTGCCGATTTCGGTATCCTGGTTTGCCGAACAGGTCGCTACCTGCTCAATTTGTCTGCTTGATTCAATGGGTGTGCTCATCTTGGCGAGCTCTTTTACGATGGCGTCAACAGCCGTGTCAATGCCGCGCTTGACCTGCATGGCGTTTGCGCCGGCTGTAATGTTCTTGAGTCCTTCATCGAATATGCTCTCTGCCAGTATAGTGGCTGTTGTTGTTCCGTCACCGGCTACACTGGAGGTCTTTGATGCCACTTCCTTGACCATCTGGGCACCCATATTCTCGTAAGGCTCTTCCAGTTCTATTTCCTTCGCCACCGTGACACCATCCTTCGTCACCGTCGGCGAACCGTAAGATTTCTCCAGAACCACATTCCGGCCACAGGGTCCAAGTGTTATCTTAACCGCTTGTGCCAGCTTCTTGACGCCCTCGCGTATCGCCGAACGTGCTTCCGTACCAAATGCTATTTTTTTTGCTGCCATATTTATTTCTCTCCTTTTTAATTTTCTCGTTCACCTGCCGGTTATTATTTTTCAATTATCGCCAATATTTCACTTTCGGCCATGATTAGATATTCCTTATCGCCGATCTTAAGATCCGTCCCTGCGTAGCTCCTGAAAAGCACAACATCTCCCTTTTTGACCTGCATTTTGCGAACGGTTCCGTCATCCGCCACTTTGCCTTTGCCGACACTGACCACCTTGCCGCGCTGCGGTTTCTCCTTGGCGGTGTCCGGCAGCACGATGCCGCCCGTTGTCTTCGTCTCAGCTTCGAGACGCTCAATCAACACATTATCTGCCAATGGCTGAATTTTCATATGCTACTCCTTTCTAAATATTGATATTTATCTTTTATCGCTTTTTTTTTATAATGTTACTTTTTAAATTTCCTCATAAAGAACTTTTTGGCTGATATTACATCTGTTGAAAGATATTGCTGTTATAACGCTTCACGAATAATCGATTGAGCTGTTTCCGCAGGACCTCCATGTCCACCGGTTTTTCTATGACACTGAATACGTCCAGCTTCAATGCCTTGCTCAGCACATCCTGTCCGGCATCGCCCGAAAGCAGTATACAGGGCACAAATGGATAGTCCATTCTGATTATCTTTACCGTTGTCAATGCCAGCGACTCGGAACCCATATCCACTATTGCTGTATGCACTCGACGCTGACGAATCACATCAACAAAATCGTCTGCCTTCTGGGCAACCAGCAGGTTGATATCACGGGGCTTAAATAATTCGCGCAGCGCCACCGGCCAGGCCCAGTCTGCTCCGCTTGCCAGTACATTGTATTCAACATTTTGTGAACGCAAGGCCACCATATCAATACAAAACTGCAAATATCGTGCCAAGGCATCTTCTTTTTATTGTGGTTAATGTAAGTGCTTATTGATTATTGCTTTATAGAAAATACGCGTCGGGCGACACATCTGCCAAATCTCTCAAAACACTGCAATAACCTGCCAAATCGACAGCCAGCCAATAAAAAACCCCCGGCTTAACCAGGGGCCAAAACGATGTTGAATTGCAGGTTTTTCTAATCTAAACTTGATATTTCTTAAGCAAATACGATACCTGTTTCTTCACCCACTTTGCGAATATATTTGGCTGCAGCATCATATTCTTTTTCCTGGTCAAGATGCTCCAGCATAATCGGCACGTCATTGAGCTTGCTGACCTCCGTTAAATACACCTTATAATCAAGCTTGCCCAGACCCGGCTGACATTCCTGAAGATAAACGGGAAAGCCCTCGCGCATCTGAATGTCCTTGCCGTGACAGCTTTGGATATAAGGGCCGAGTTTTTCAAAAGCGTGTTTTATCATTTTCCCGTTATTGTAATAACGCTCCGGACAGTTAATCATGTTGACAGGGTCCATATGCGCTGCAAATCCCTTGCGGTCTATAGCTTCAATAAAACGAACATAGCTTTCCACGGAATCAGGATATCTCTTGGGGAGTGTCTCAAGCGCGTAAAAAGAACGTGTCGGCTTGACATCGTCAACTATCTCACGGATAACCTCTACAATCATATCGAATGTTTCCTGGGTCAGGTCGATACCGTCTGAACCACGCGAGCCGCATACATTGACACAGCACTTTGCACCGATTTTGTCCGCAAGCTGCAGACAAGCCTTGCAGTATTCAATGTCTTCTTTACGTTTTTTGTCGTCAGGATCAAGCGGATTATTCCATACACCGACTTCGGCAATGATAATGTCCGCATCTTTGGCTGCCTTCTCATATGCTTTAATCACGTCATTATCCGCGTCTGTTTCAACCGGGCAATATGCTGCGCTGTACCCTTTTCGCTTGACTGCCCTGACCCACTGCTCCGGGCTTTCCCATTCGGCAAACACAGGCCCGCCGAGGCGTACTGGATTACCACCACTTTGGCTGTGAGCTGTCTGTGTATATGAATTAGCCGCAAGAGCTGCAGCTCCAACAGCACTCACTTTCAAGAATTCACGTCTATTCAAACTCATCGTTAATCTCCTTTCACGCCAGTTTTGTCACGGCTTCTTCGATTAATTGTCCTATGGCCATACCCTGCGGACAGCAGTCTTCCGCCTGTCGATAATCCACCTTCAGCAGCTTTTTGCGTACCTCGGCGGGCAATTTTGCGAATTCCTCACGCGCGCGTTTATGGTGTCCGTAATCGTTGTAGTACATCACATACCGCATAATATCATTTACAGGAACTCCCTCACTAAGCGGCCGACAGATATGCGCGCACCCCGTACAATACATATGCTTGGTCGCCTGATGATATTTTACGAGTTGAATCTTGTCTTCATCATTCAACTTTGTCATATCCAATGCGGCGGCGGCAGCCTCCATCAAATAACCGATGGTGTCTATGCCGACTGCTGCCGAGGTAAATCGCTTATCCTCAATAACCAGCTTTAGCTTGGCTTGGGCCTCGGTATATCCCTTGTTCAGGAAATATCCCGTCAATTCCTTGTCTTTTTCAGTCACTATCGGATTGGGTTCGCAACTTACTTTACGCAGCGTTTTGATGGCAATCAATCCGACACCGGCGCTATGAGCCTCGTCAATCGCTTTTTGATAATCATCATCCTGCATCAGGCTGAAGTTATACGCCGTCAGAGCAGCGTCTACATAGCCGCACCTTACACATCCTCTCAGACAGTCTGCCATGTTCGAGTGAGTGCTTATCCCGAAGTACTTTATAAGCCCCCTGTCCTTCGCGGACTGAGCCCACTCACCGACTTCTTTTGTTAACTGCCGACCGTCCCACATGCCATGCAGCCCGCAGTACAAATCAAAATACTCCATCCCCATGCGAGACAGTGATTCATGCAGGTCTTCTTCGAGTTGCTGAGGATTCGGGACTTCATCCTCGAGGTCAATAGGTTTGCTGGATATAAACAGATTCTCGCGAAATCCCGGATGTTTCGTCAGATATTGACCGATGCCGTCCTGGCTTTTTTTGTCACCATAGTTGGTAGCAGTATCCCAGTAATTTAGCCCATATTTTACGCTTGCATCAAGAAGTGCATGTTTGTTTCTCATATCGAATACGGTTCCCATCGCAACAATCGGTATTGATACACCGGTACGCCCGAGTGTACGTCGCGGTACTTTCGTGGAATCGACTCCATGCCGGACGGGGTCTACCGGAGAGTTTCTCCCGTTGTTTACGTTACACCCGGCCATAACCGAACCAACTCCGGCTGCTCCTACGGCCTTTAAAAATCCTCTGCGATTAAACCGCTTTTTCTCTCTATTCATAAATATATCCCTTCAATAAAAAAGGCCATTCACGCGCTGGTTTTTCGATATAGATATGTTTGCCCCACCCTGAAACCGAAATGTGCCGACTGAATTGAATTCATCAAATACCCACCGCTAAAAGGAGGCTAATTATGAAAATAAAAAACATTGAACCGAAAACATACCTGATTACGGTGGATTTGTCAATGCTTAAATCCATCGACAAAACTCCCGTTACCCCCTCGTCCAATACCGAATACTAACCTCTAAGCGTAGCAGCTAACTCGTGCTGCCTTCGCCCTGACCTGTACTTTCGGCCTGACCGCCAGCAGAAGCACCCGCACCGGCTTGCTTGCCCGTACAGCCCATGACTGCTATGACGAGAATGTAAATTGCCGAGAGGCCGACGACAACATAAATAATTCGTGAAAGCGAGGAGGGTTCACCTGTTGACGGTCCTTCGACCGACATGTCGCCAATAGATGCCTCTCCGGCTTTTGCTTCCCCGAAAATTGTCGTCACCAGGTCAAGATTGAGGGCTCCGACAAGGCCCCAGTTTAATCCACCGACTACGAGCAGCACCAGGGCTACCCATCCTACAGGACTCAGCTTTAACATTTTGATTCTCCTAAAATGTGTTAATCAAAAGTTCAGCTGTTCTACAGGGTTTCCGTACCCTTTTAAAAAATACCACGTAAGATTGTAATTTGAAAGAAAAAATATGATTTTTTTTACAATATTTTTATAGCCGTAAAATATTTAAAGTTTAATGTTTCCACTCAAATTTTCTTTTACAAAAAAACATTTCCGGTTTTGTTTGACCCGCGTCATTTTTTCGGTATGATTTTATCCTTATGTTCACCATTCAGGTATAAAGTTTTTAGTATTGAATAAAACCGTATAAGATGCATCCTAAAAAACATATAAATGGTGCAGTCGCGGGGATTGGGTTTACTTTGTTGTTTCTGCTCAGCGGTTGTAATCTTAACGCACCGAGAGCACGAATGGGAACACTGCCCACTCCGCCGCCGGGGCCTCGATTTCTGAATCCGGATAATCTTGGAGCTCATTCATACTATTTCAATCCTTTTGAAAAAAACGGAATTGTTTATGCCTGTAAAGCCGGCCATCTCGATGTGACGCATATACGATGGAACGCTGATTGGACAAAGTACGTGGCAGAGAAAACATATAGCACTTTAATGAAAAAAGGGGATGGATTCTCTTATAACCTGCAGCTCGAAGTTTCAAGTCACATCGTAAGCTTCGATTACCCGGATAACTGGGATACATTATCGCAACAGGAAAAAGAAAAAATTGCACATGAAATCTCATTACATGTCGGACCCTATGTGGCCTTTAATACGACCTTATGGCATGAAATCCTCACATGGTTCGGAGTGCACTTTTTCGGATTCGAGGAAGAATTCAATTCCGCATTTACATGGGAAGACCTCTATTCGAACGCCCTCGGAGTAAAGCTCGCTGTTGAGGCAATGAAAAATAATGCTCTCGATTATGATTCAGCATTAACCTTGGCTTTAGAGCAGAAACTCGAACGACTTGGGATTCAACCACGAAGTACTGCCGTACAAGCCGCTGAAAAAATGAGGGGACAATGGTTCGAGGGTTACCTCTTTGTCGATACATTCAGAAAAAATATGGACACCGGCCTGGATGACGGCATCATCAGCCCGGTGCTTGTCCCCGGCATTTGCCAAAACCCGGAAGCTGAGCCTATTCAAGTACCCGACATAGACATACTTGCAAAATATGGATTTTCCATGGAATACAAGATACTGCCGCGCGAGTGGGAAAAAGGCAAATTTTTAAAGATTGTCTATCCTGATAAAAAAGGCAAATACATCTATCCCGAAAAGCATTTCCCGATATTAATGGAATACATAAAAAAACAGGCCGTTGAAAAATACGGTTATATTCTCGAAGAGCCCGATACCGCACAATCTGAAAACAATTGATCTCTACTTTCTCTTCTTGACAAAAAACTGACTTTAAACAATAATTACCTTGAATCGGCCGAAGTGGCGGGATGGCTTAACAAGCGGGATTCAAAATCCCGTCCTGGCAACAGGGTGAGGGTTTGAGTCCCTCCTTCGGCAGTTATAACTCTTTAATAATAAAAGACTTCTTAACAGGCCGAAGTGGCGGAATTGGCAGACGCGCGGGATTCAAAATCCCGTCCTGGCAACAGGGTGAGGGTTCGAGTCCCTCCTTCGGCAATCAATATTAAGATAGGAGTAATTGAACTGTGAAAATTCTTGTCGTACTTATCCTATGGTTTCTCCTGGCTTTAATAAGCTTACCTCTAGCACTCTTGGCTTTGATTCTCACCCCGATTATCTGGTTGTTGTCCATCCCCTTGCGATTATTAGGCTACACCATTGAAGCAATACTTGCTCTTGTTAGATCAATACTTTTCCTGCCCGCGAGGCTCCTGGGGCACCAAAGCAGGTGATAGAAGCAAATGATTTGAAAAAAATCAATGCCCTCATTACTTAGCCACAAAAGGTGACAGTTCTCGCAGTTGATTCACAATCTCAGGTATCTTTTCGATAACAAAGTCCACTTCCTCTTCCGAATTATAACGGCTCAAGCTGAAGCGAATCGAGCCGTGCGCTGCGGTGAAGGGCACACCCATCGCCCTCAATACATGGCTGGGTTCAAGGGAACCGGAAGTGCAGGCCGAGCCGCTGCTTGCACATACCCCGTATTTGTCAAGCATCAGCAAAATCGCTTCCCCTTCGATATATTCAAAGCTGATGTTGGCTGTATTGGGCAGTCTGTTTTCTTTGTCGCCGTTCACGAAACAGTCTTTACAGTTTTTTACAATAGCATTCTCAAGCTTATCACGCATTTTTTTGACCCGGTTATTCTCCTCTTCGAATTTATCCATCGCAAGCTCACATGCCTTACCGAGTCCTATTATCCCCGGCACATTTTCCGTCCCGGCCCTGCGGCCGTCTTCCTGATGCCCGCCAAGCAGGTACGGGCTTAATCGGGTCCCCTTACGAACATACAACACCCCTATGCCTTTCGGAGCATGCAGCTTATGACCTGACAGGCTTAAAAGGTCAATTTTGCTTTTTGACAAATTCAGCGGAATTTTTCCTACCGCCTGCACCGCGTCAGTGTGAAAAACGATTCCTCTGTCTGTAACCATCTCAGCTATTTCTTCAGTCGGAAAAATCACTCCGGTCTCATTGTTTGCGTACATCATCGTGACCAGCGCGGTGTCCTCATCCAACTGCTTTTCTAGTTCATTCAAATCTAATTGACCCTTTTTATCAACGCCAAGCTCGACAACCTCATAGCCGTGATTTTCAAGTTCCCGACATACCGTCAGAACCGCCGGGTGTTCGACTCGTGAGGTGATGACTTTGTGTCTGTTTGGAACGATGGAAAGTACCCCGTTTATGGCGGTATTGTCACTTTCTGTTCCGCAGCCGGTGAATATGATTTCACTCGGCTCACAACCAAGCAGTGCAGCCACCTGCTCGCGGGCTTTGCGAATTTTTATTCCAACCTGACCGCCAAAGGTATGCATGCTGGAGGGATTACCGTAGTACTCGCAGAAATAAGGCTTTATCTCCTCGAGTACTTCTTCAGCCACCTTGGTCGTAGCATTATTATCCAAATATATCGTCTTCATTGTTTATCCTTTGTGATTATGCGGTTCCTGAGCCGATTCTTTGTCTTCTTCTACAAAGATTTCATCGGATACAAATTCCCGCAGTTTGGCCTCAACCACATCCTTCATAGTAAATTCAGCCAGCTTACACTGTGCGCACATGCCGCGGAAGGCAACGATTACTTTATTACCTTCGACATCGACAAGCTCGATATTGCCGCCATGCGTGCGTAATGCGGGGCGAATCTGCTCTTTAATCGTTTCTTGTATTAGCTGGATTTTCTGAATATTTGTAAGTTTTTTTCCTTTAAACGGCGCTGAAATCGCTGCTTTTTCCAATTTATCCCCCTGTATTCGTTGTATAATTTTTTCGATTTCACCTTTACAGCCCCCGCAGCCGCCGCCGGCTTTGCAGTAATTGGTGACGTCCTCCACCGTTTTCAAATCGTTTTCTTTTATGACTCGTTCAATTTCATTCTCGGTAACACCAAAACAGGTACAGACAACCTTACCCTCCAATTCATGCTTTTTCTTTCCGCCGCTGCGATAATTCTCTATGGCCGCCTCAAGCGCTTCCCTGCCCATCACCGAACAGTGCATCTTCTGCTCAGGTAGCCCTCCCAGGTAGTCGGCTATATCTTTATTCGTTATTTTGGCGGCTTCTTCCAGCGTCAACCCCTTTATGATTTCCGTTAAGACTGATGAAGTTGCAATGGCACTCGCACAGCCGAAGGTCTTAAATTTGGCATCTGCAATTTTGCCGTCCTTATCCAGTTTAAACGTCAGCCGCAATGCATCCCCGCACGCCAGTGAACCGACTTCACCGACGCCGTCAGGATTTTCAATCTCCCCAACGTTATGAGGATTGAAAAAATGCTCTCTGACCTTATCCGTGTATTCCCACATATTAATAGTCCTAAGTTTTTAGTTCTTAGTTTTTGGTTGTTTGCTCCCGGTCAGTTCTGTTTATAAAGCCGTCTCCTGTATCATTAAAAATCCTTATTTTGGTACGGGAAATTTCCAACCCTAAATATTTTTCATTTCGAGTTTTGACAAGAGCAGTAAAAAATCCATTGACTTCATCCTTAAAGCTTCGTATCCGATTCCCTGTATTAGGAGCAATGGAATAAAAAGAATTAATCTTAGGATTGGACTTCAACGTTGAATATATTGTTGAAACATGTAATTCCACTGGGGCGGATGTATTGTCTTCCAGTATGATAATTTGTGTTATATCATCTTTTTTGATTATTTCATTAAGATATTTTTCTCCCAACTCTCCAAAAACAAATAGGTCGAAAATCTTCGGTTCCTTTCGGATTGTTGACTCTTGACTTGCCTGCTCTTGTGTAGGCTCAAGGAGATATAATTTTTCGACATCCATGTAAATTACCCAGGTTTTAGGAAAAGGAGAGGGATTATTTTTGTTGCCTCCAGAATGGTAAAATGTACCAAGTTTACCTTCCACGTGAATATAACTACCTGGTTTGAATTTCTCTAGTTCTTGGCACTTCATTAATGCGCACTCCTGCCCATCCCCAAATCCTGTTATGTAATATTTATAAAGGTACTTGGGGTGCACTTTAAGGATACCTTCCAGTGTTACGTTACCTTCATGATTGTTTTCATATCCAAAGGCAGAAGCTGAGACAATTGATACAAGTATTAAAGCGGTAAACTTTATTACTGTTATTATGAACCTGTCTTGTATCACATTTAGAAATCTTGTCATTTTTTATTCCTCACATGTTTTTTAGTCCTAAGTCTTTAGTTTTTAGTTGCTTGCTGCCGGTTTTAACTATACTTGTAAGTATTTTTATTAGTTCTTCTGATGCTTCAAGAAGTGCATCGCATTGTTCTGCTTTAAGAATCCCGGAATCTCTTGTTAATCTTAACCAATAGTTGGTTTCCCTTGCTTCTTTTGAAGCAATTGACATCTTAGCGACAAAATCCTTACGACTTTGCCCAGCTAAAGCCTCTTCGATATTCGCTCCTATGGCTGTGCCGGACCTCAACAACTGGCTTGCTATTTCATAATGTTTTTCATCACGCAATCGACCGCATAGTTTAACGATTCGCAATGCAAAGGCATAACTTTTTTCTTTAACTATGCTTTTAACCATAGACTAAAAACTCAACACTCAAAACTAAAAACTAACCACCGTCACACAGCGCTTGTTCGAAATCAGCAGTGATATCATCAATATGCTCGGTTCCGACGGATACACGAATATAATCTTCAGTGACCCCGGCTGCAAGCTGTTCTTGTTGGCTTAACTGCTGATGAGTTGTACTGGAAGGATGAATCACCAACGTCTTGCTATCGCCAATATTAGCAAGATGGCTGGCAAGCTGCACATTATTGATGAATTTGATGCCGGCTTGTCGTCCTCCTTTAATCCCAAAACCAAGTATCGCCCCTTGACCGTTCGGCAGATACTTCTGGGCTAATTTGTAATCCGGGTGCGATTTCAAACCGGGATAATTGACCCATGTTACAGAGTTTTGCTTTTCGAGCCATTTAGCAAGTTTTAAAGCATTTTCACTGTGCCTGGGCATACGAAGATGGATAGTCTCAAGACCCTGCAGAAATAGAAAGGCGTTAAACGGTGACATACACGAACCCATATCTCTTAAGAACTGCGTTCTGGCCTTGATGATGTAAGCCATTGGACCGAAGCTTTCGACATATCTGACTCCATGATAGCTCGGGTCCGGCTCGGTGAGCTCGGGATATCGGCCGTTGGTCCAGTCGAATTTTCCCGAATCGATAATAGCTCCGCCTATACTGGTTCCGTGACCGCCGATAAACTTGGTACAACTGTGAACCACAATGTCAGCACCATGTTCAATCGGCCTGAAAAGGATGGGAGTTGCGACTGTGTTATCACAGATGACCGGCATCCCGTGCTCATGGGCGATGTCAGCAATCTTCTCGTATTGCAGGATACTGTTTTTGGGATTACCGATGGTCTCGATATAAATCAGCCGCGTATTGTCCTTGATAGCCTTGGCAAAATTGTCAGGGTTAGTTGGCTCAACAAAAGTGACCTCGATACCCAGTTTGGCAAAGGTCTGGTTAAACAGCGTTACCGTTCCGCCATAGAGAGCGCTTGAAGATACGATATGTCCCCCCGTCTGGCAGATATTAAAAATACTGACATAGATTGCCGATTGGCCTGAACTCAAAGCCAGACCGCCAACGCCGCCTTCCATCGCGGCCAGTCTTTTTTCAAGTACATCGGTTGTTGGATTCATCAGGCGGGTGTAAATGTTGCCGAACTCCTTCAGCGCAAACAGGTTTGCCGCGTGGTCGGTATCTTTAAAACAATAACTTGTTGTCTGATACACGGGTACAGCCCGGCTGCCGGTATCCGAATCCACCTGCTGACCCGCATGTAAGGCCCGCGTTTCGATATGATGCTTGTTATTTTCCATGATTTATTCCTTACTGGTTAAATAGATTGCCTGTTCTGCAAACAGATTAGGTGCAAAGGTGACCGGGCTGATGCTTGTTTTTATCAGCGGAATCTTTTTCTCAACTTTAACCCCGAGACTTTCACAGAATGTATCAAAATCCTTTAACGACAAAAAATGCTTATTCGGTGAATTGTGCCATGTATAGGGAAGGCCTGGAGTAACTGGTGCTTTTCCACGAAAAAATAACTGTGCCCTGCATCGCCAATGGGCAAAATTAGGAAAACTTACAATGACCTTCTTTCCGACACGAAGCAGTTCCCTGAACACCTTTTCCGGATTATGCAATGTCTGCACCGTTTGTGATAATATAACGTAGTCGATACTATCATCAGAGTAGTTTTTCAGTCCCTTTTCAACATCGCGCTGTATGACCGAAATGCCCCGTTTAACACAAGCCAGCACCAATTCCTGTTGAAGCTCAATCCCTTCCCCTTTTATATTCTTATCCACTGTTAGATTTGCAAGCAGCTCACCGTCTCCGCACCCGATATCAAGAACAGTACCGCCGGGTTCAATTAAGGCCTCTATTAATTCATAATCGACTCGAGTCCGTTTTTCTTTGTGAATGTCCTGTATTTTTTCATCGTTTTGAAGTTCCGTGTTTGTTTTTAAGCCGGGTTCATACGTCGCATCCAGAAAACCCGAAATGAGCGAACCCAGAACCTCGGGCTCCAGCAAAAAAGCATCATGGCCATACGGAGATGCAACATCACAGTAGCTGACATCTTTTCGGTTGGCGACAAGGGCATCCACCATCGCCATTGACTGCTCCGGCGTGAAAAGCCAGTCACTCGCAAAGCTAATGACCAAAAACCTGCAAGAGGTTCTTTTGAAGGCCTCTTTTAGTGAGCCGTACTCTTTTTGCAAATCAAAGTAGTCAGCGGCCTTGGTGATGTAAAGATAACTGTTGGCATCGAATCTCTCGACGAAGCTCTGGCCCTGATAATCGAGGTAAGTTTCGACTGCAAATTCCGAATTGAATTCATAACCGTAATCTTCTGCAATACGGAGCTGCCGGCCGAATTTTTCGCGCATACCCTGTTCCGACAGGTATGTTATGTGTCCGATCATTCTGGCAATACTCAAACCTCTGTCAGGGCCTTCCTGGCTATGATATTGCCCTTCCTTGAAGTTTGGGTCGGCCAGGATGGCATTCCTGCCGACTGCATCAAAAGCAATTGATTGAGCCCCGAGATGCGTGGTGGTCGCAATCGGCAAAGCCGCTTTGATAAAATTAGGATACGAAATTGCCCACTGCAGCACCTGCATCCCTCCGATCGAACCGCCGATGACGGCCAGAAGCTCTTTGATTCCGAGTTTATCCAGCAGAAGTTTCTGAACCTTGACCATATCTGCGATGGTAATAATCGGAAAGTCAAGGCCGTACGGCTTGCCCGTGACGGGATTTTCGGAGGAAGGGCCGGTTGTGCCTCTGCATCCGCCCAGAAAATTTGAACATATAACAAAATACTTATTTGTATCGATACCCTTTCCCGGTCCGACCATGACATCCCACCAGCCGGGCTTTCTGTCATTCTGGCTATGCCGACCGGCCACGTGAGCATCGCCGCTCAACGCATGACAGATAAGAACAGCATTGTCACGGGCTTCGTTAAGCTCCCCGTACGTTTCATAAGCAACATCGATGGGAGCTAATATCTTACCCGACTCCAGCGTTAAAGGCTCGTCCTCCTCAACGACACGCAAGAAGCGGGGTTTTACCAAACCAACAGAATTTTCCTTGGTTAATGTCATAATTAATCGCCTGGTAGAATTTCAACCATCCTGTCAAGAGCTTTCTTTGCCCCCTGTCTGATAGATTCATCAACTTGAATTACGTATTTCATATCTTTCAGTGAAGCGATAATTTTATCGACGGATATTTTCTTCATATTCGGACAAACGGCTTTGTTGCTAGCCGGAATGAATTCGGCATCGGGTCTGATTTTTTTCAGGGCATACGTCATACCCGACTCTGTAGCAACAATAAATTGTTTCGCATCACTGTTCTGAACAAATTTCATCATTTGCCCGGTACTGAGCAGTTCGTCCGCAAGCTCTTTGGCGGGCTCAGAGCATTCCGGATGGGCCATAATAATCGCATCAGGAAATGTTGCTTTTAACTCAAGCAATTCTTCTTTGGTAATCACAATGTGTGACGGGCAATAACCGGGCCAGAAAATAAGCTTTCGTCCTGTTTTTTCGGCCACATGTTGACCCAGATGCTGGTCAGGCACAAAAATTACCTTTCTGTCCTCAGGCAGGGATTTTACGACCTCGACGGCGTTGGAACTTGTGCAGCAATAATCGCTTAACGCCTTCACCTCGGCTGAACTGTTGACATAGCTGACCACGAGGGCATCAGGATGTTTTTGCTTAAATTGCCCCAGCTCGTCTGCATCGGCCATATCCGCCATCGGACACCCCGCATTTTTCTCCGGAAGAAGAACTGTCTTTTCAGGCGACAGAATAGCTGCTGTTTCCGCCATAAAATGGACACCGCAAAAGACAATGACATCGGCCTGTGTTTTGGATGCTTCAATGCTTAAGCCGAGAGAATCGCCTGTAAAATCCGCCAAATCCTGAATCTCGCCGGGTTGATAATTATGAGCCAGAATGACAGCATTACGTTCTTTTTTTAATGTTTCAATTTTTTTGATGAGTTCAATCTTCATTATATTTCATATGAAGCACCATTCGTTTTTGGTGCTTTAACGACTATATCCGCATTAGCAGCGGAAACCGTGGTTCCAGCCGGGACTGATTGTTTAATCCAAACGTTTCCGCCCACGACGGCTCCTTTGCCGATAGTAACATTTCCAAGAATCGTTGCCTCCGCGTAGATTGTGACGTTGTCTTCGATCGTTGGGTGTCGCTTACCTCCTTTTATAATGTTGCCCCTCTCGTCTTTCGGAAAACTAAGGGCGCCGAGAGTGGTTCCCTGATACAATTTTACATTATCGCCAATAATCGTCGTCTCCCCTATGACAACTCCCGTACCGTGGTCAATAAAGAAATTCCTTCCGATTTGAGCTCCCGGATGGATATCGATCCCCGTTTTGGAATGCGCGCATTCAGACATAATTCTCGGTATTAGCGGAACATCTTTCAAATAGAGTTCATGTGCGATACGGTACGTTGCAATGGCGATAATGCACGGGTAGCTTATGACGATCTCTTCGTAGGATTTTGCAGCCGGATCACCATCGAACGCCGCACCGACATCACCCTTCAAAAGTTCTCTTATTGCAGAAAGTTTACTTAAAAGGTGCCGGGCAGCTTCCTCGGCCATTGTTCTGCAGTCACCTGTTTCGCATTTCTCCATCCTGCATCGATATCGGTAAGCTCTCTCTATTTGTTCAGTCAACTCCGTATAAAGGTGATAAAGCAAGTCGATGACAACATAGTCAACATTCGCCCTTGTCACCGTCCGTTTGCCGGTATATCCGGGAAAAAGCAACTCCGTCAGCAGCTCAAGAGTGTCAAGTATTTTATCTCTAACCGGCAGGTTAGACACGTCGATAAAGTTGATGCCTGAATCATCCTTATAAGTCTTTGTAATTTCGTTAACCAGGTCCTCAACTTTTTTGTTGGTCAACGGCTTTTTGTTCATAATCACATCCTTAAATAAAATGTGTGTCTTTACAAACAACTCACTTAGAGTCCGTGAAACAACTCGGTGGATAGATATCGTTCGCCGGTATCACAGATAATCGTGACTATCGTCTTGCCCTCGAATTCCGGCCTGTTCGAGACTTGAATAGCCGCCCATACGTTTGCTCCGGCGCTGATACCGGCCAGGATACCTTCCTTCAATGCTAATTCTCTGGCGGTTTCCGTTGCATCTTGATTGGAAACTTTGATAATCTCGTTTATCAAGTCCGTATCAAGTACATCAGGAACAAAACCGGCTCCAATACCTTGAATCTTGTGTGGCCCCGGCTCACCCCCCGAAAGCACTGGAGAGTCCTCGGGTTCTACCGCTATCACGGTTAAATCCTTCTTCTTTTGTTTCAATACTTCGCCGCAGCCTGTTATCGTTCCTCCGGTTCCAACCCCGGCAACGAAAGCGTCAATCTTGCCCCCGGTATCAGACCATATTTCTATAGCTGTTGTTTCTCTGTGGATTTGAGGATTTGCAGGATTTTTAAATTGTTGCGGCATAAAACTGTTTGGATTGTCGGCTATAAGCTGTTCGGCTTTTTCCACGGCACCGGGCATACCTTTTTCTGCCGGTGTAAGTACGATCTCTGCACCAAAAAACTTCAATATCTTTCTTCTTTCAACACTCATCGATTCCGGCATAGTAAGAATTAAACCGTATCCTTTAGCAGCGCATACAAAAGCAAGACCAATGCCGGTATTGCCGCTTGTCGGTTCTATGATTACCGTTTCATCTTTAATCAATCCCTGTTTCTCGGCAGATTCTATCATCGACAGTGCAATTCTGTCTTTGACACTGCCGCAGGGATTCTTGGATTCGAGCTTTCCCAGGAGGGTAGCTTTGCCGGAACCAAGTTTATTGATGCGTACCAGCGGTGTATATCCAATGGCTGCAGTAATATCATCGAAAATAGCAGTCATATTTACTCCCTTTCTATATTTGATAATCCATGTTCTTTTTTGTTTTTGCCTTTTCTACCAGGTCCTCCAAAGTGAAAGAGTCCAAAACCTTTTTCACAGCTGTCTGAACTTCCGCCCAGAGCTCTCGTGTTACACAGTCGGCAGCCTTGGGGCAATAGTCGTTGTCTTCAAGACATTCGGTCGTGACTAAAGGACCTTCCAAGCAGTTGAAAACATCGCTCAACCTTATTTTTTTAGCGGCGTCGGCAAGCATATATCCGCCTTTGGCTCCTCTGACACTTCTTACAAAACCGCCCGACTTTAATATGGCTAAAAGTTGCTCGAGATACTTGATAGAAATTTCCTGATGCTGTCCGATTGCTTTTATCTGCAGAGGGCCTTTGCCCTCATTCTGAGCCAATTCCACCATTGCCCGTATTCCGTATCTGGCGCGTGTTGACAGTTTCATAGCTAATCTCCTGATATCCTACTATATTAGTGGTATATATTACTTCAATTTAACATTCCCTGTTCAGAAAGGAAAGATAAATCTTAAAAATTTAAAAAAATCTCAAAAAGATATGTATTAATTCATAAGAACCCTTTAAGCCCATTATTCCATTGAAATCCCTAATAACAGGATATTAGCAGCCAAATTCCTTGACAGTTTTTCAATATAGATATAGAATCAAGTAACTTTAGCTTGGCTATTTGGAAAGGATTATTGCAGATGGCTCAAAGCAATGCCAAAAAAGTCGCATTTATCTCTTCATATTTACCGAGAAAATGTGGAATTGCGACATTCACTTCCGATTTGATTCAAAATGTTAAAACCGCTGCCAAGGATGATTTTGAACCGTTAGTTATAGCGATGCGGTCGGAAAGTGCATTGAAATATAATGACCCTGTCAAATTTGAAATACGACAGAATGTTAAGAAGGATTATATCTCAGCAGCCGACTACATTAATTTCAGCCATGTAGATTTGGTCTCAGTACAGCATGAGTTCGGACTGTTTGGGGGAGAGGCAGGTTCATATCTGAATCTGCTGTTAAAGAGACTCAACGCCCCTGTCATTACCACACTGCATACAATCCTCGACGAACCCGAAACAAAGTTCTATAATGCCCTGGTTAATGTCTGCAAGGCCTCCCATAAGATTATTATTATGAACGAGCGTGGTGTCGACATGCTTCGGAACATTTACGGGATACCGGAATACAAAATCGAACTTATTGCGCACGGAATACCGGATTTGCCTTTTGTCGATAACTACTACTATAAACATAAATTCGGGATGGAAGGCAGAAGAACCGTTCTTACCTTTGGTCTGTTAAGCAGAAACAAAAATATTGAAGTTATGCTCGAGGCGATGCCTGAGATTATAAAAGCTGAACCCTCTGTACTTTATGTGGTTCTCGGAATGACACACCCCTCCGTCCAGAAGTATGAAGGAGAATCCTACCGGTTCAAACTCCAGCATATGGTCAAGGACCTGGGGCTGCAGGACCATGTCATTTTTCATAACCGGTTTGTTAACGACACAGAGTTGCGCAACTTTTTGTGCGCAGCAGACGTTTACGTTACCCCCTATTTGAATAAAGAACAGCTGACCAGCGGTACCCTGGCATTTGCTGTGGGGACCGGCAAGGCTGTGGTATCGACACCATACTGGGCAGCAGAGGAACTTCTTGCTGAGGGACGCGGCAAACTGGTACCTTTTGGTGATTCCGGCAAAATGGCTGAAGCTATCATTGAAATTCTTAAAAATGATTCTCTTTTTTACAACCTTCGGCGAAAATCATATGATTATGGAAGGTCAAGGACCTGGCCTAAGATTGGACAAGCTTATTGGAAATTGTTCAAGTCTAAAGACCTGCCAACACGAACAACGATTGAAAAAACCGCGACATTGGTAGAGCAAACGTCCAGCATAGAGCTTCCCGAACCCTCATTGACACATGTTGAAAGAATGACGGATGATACCGGTTTTTTTCAGCATGCCAAATATACAACCCCCAACAGAAGACACGGCTACTGTACGGACGACAACGCCAGAGCCGTCATCGCAATGATTAGATATTATTCCCAATATCCGGAGCCAAAGGCCTTGCGCCTTTTAAATAGGTATCTATCTTTTATTCTTGATGCGCAAATCGAAGACGGCACCGTGAGAAACTTTATGAATTTTGATAGGCGCTGGCTCACAAACGAGCCGCATAACGATGCTTTCGGCAGGGTGTTGTGGGCTTTCGGAGCTATAATGGCAAATCCCCCATCGCTTACCTATATTTCTATCATCAAGGATGCTTTCGACAGATCCGTTCAACATGTTCCCAACCAGTCAATAAGAGGTATGGCTTATTCAATTTTTGGCATGCATGATTATCTAAGTCAGTTCCCCGGAGCTAGTGACATCAAACGAACATACAATGCCGCCGCAGACAAACTCGTGAGGATGTATGAACAAAACAGTTCACCGGAGTGGCGTTGGTTTGAAAATATCCTGGCCTATGATAACGCGGTTCTTCCTCATGCTCTTTTTCTGGCAGGTCAAACCTTTAGCGATGACAGATATACTCAAATCGCCAGGGAAAGCTGTGACTTTCTGCTGGAACAGACGTTCAACGGAGAATTTTTCAGTTTCATCGGATGTAACGGATGGTATAGAAAAGGCGAACCACGGGCTCAATTTGACCAACAGCCTATTGAGTCTGCCGGTACCATCATGATGCTTCGGACTGCTTATGAAGCAACCGGCAAACGCGAGTATCTGATTATGCAGAGAAAAGCGTTTGACTGGTTTCTGGGAGAAAATGATATTCATGTTCCCCTTTATGATTTTCGAACCAAGGGCTGCTGCGACGGATTGATGGCAGGGGGCGTTAACGAAAACCAGGGAGCGGAAAGCACGCTCAGCTTTCTTCTCGGCTTGATGGCCATCATCGAAAGTTACACCTTAACTGAAAAACTCGGCACCAATTCAACGCATGATGATGAAAAAGAGAATCAAGTCCCGGATGAGACGATTCCTATAAATCCCTTCACCGCTGGAAAAAGCTTAAAAAAAAATTCCATTGAAGAGATGAAGTGAATACGCATTTTTCTTTATTTAAGATAAGGCACTCCATACTTCTCAGGATTCATAATAATGAAAGTTGCAAGCTTTAACGTTAACGGTCTGCGTGCGCGCCTGCCCATCGTGATTAAATGGCTCAGGGAAAACAAGCCTGACGTTCTCTGCGTCCAGGAAACCAAAGTCCAGGACCATGAATTTCCTTTTGAAGAGTTTGACCGGATGAAATATCAATATGTTTTCAGAGGCCAAAAAAGCTACAATGGTGTCGCCGTCTTCAGTAAAAGTAAAATCAGCAATGTATCCTTTGGTTTTGGGGATGAACCGAAGGACGAACCACGGCTTGTCAAAGCTCAAATACGAGGACTCGATATAGTTAATACGTATATCCCACAGGGTTTTTCTGTAGAATCCGAAAGATTCACTTACAAGATAAACTGGTTCAAGCGATTGCGTCACTATTTTGAAAAGCATTTTAAGCCGAGCGACCCGATTCTTTGGGTCGGAGATTTTAATATCGCCCCGGATGCGATTGATGTCTATGATCCGGAGGGTCTACTAGGTCATGTGTGTTATCACCCCGACGTTCATAAAGTATTAGCGAACGTCATATCATGGGGATTTGTCGACACCTTCAGAATGCATTCTGACCGGCCCGGCCAGTATAGTTTCTGGGACTATCGAATGAATGCCTTCAGACGTAATCTCGGCTGGCGACTGGATTTTATCATGGCCACCAAAACCCTGGCTGATAAGTGCACTATGTGTTATATCGACAAAGAGGTAAGAAAAGCACAGAGACCAAGCGACCACACACCCGTCATAGCCGAATTCGAATGGAAGTGAAAAAGCTGGGGTATTAGGATTTGAACCTAAACTAACTGATCCAGAGTCAGTCGTGCTACCGTTACACTATACCCCAGTTTTTATGCTATTTTTTTATTTAATGTTGAATGAGTATTTTAATTATAGCCGACATCGTACCCTTATCAAGAACAAAAAAGCGCTTCGCATATTATTTGAACAGTTTCAAGCAATGAATAAATTTACTTGCATGAAAGTATATAATTCCATATATTAACTGTAAACGGCGGCGTAGCTCAGCTGGTTAGAGCATGGGATTCATAAGCCCAGGGTCGAAGGTTCGAGTCCTTCCGCCGCTATTTTCCAATTCCTTATCTGTATTACTTGCCAAAACAGAGTAAAAAAACGGCTTTTAAACTTCCTAAAAAAAATTTTCTTTAAACTACAAAATTTGCTTGACATATGCCGGGATATATGGTAACATTGTAGCGAATTTGGGGTGAAGAGACTCATCGATGTTTATAAGTGGTGAAAAGTGTGCGCTAGAAATAGGAGCATGAGGTGATGAGTCTTAGAATAAGGAATTTATTTTTGGCGGTGTTGGCCTGCTTTGTTTTCTCCGGTTCAGCTGTTTTTGGTTACTTATTGGATTTCGAAACAGAAGATGATTTTGTCACCCCCTTAATTAACGGCCAGATTGTTGATCCTGTATTCGATCCGGTCGATACCGAGTTTGGCAGTCTCGTTGATATCTCTTCGACGAAGATTGGCGGCGGTTTCGGCCATCTTGGGGTAACCGTGTTCGATTCGGCAATCGGTGGTATTAATAGCGGCGGCGGAGATCATGACTTGATGGTTGGTTTGGGCAATATATTGGTGCTTCAAAATAATGCCCATTCCGCGACGACATTAGACGCTACCTACGGATTATGTTATGATAAGCCTGATGATGAGGCCGGTTCGAATGATGCCGGCAGTATTGTTTTTGATTTCTTAACACCGGTTGAATTGCATTCAATCGACCTGATCGACATTGACGGGGGTGTGACAGCCCTTTTGACGATGACAGACAATAACGGCAAGCGGCGTGTCTATGATGTCGGCGAACACTGGACAACAGATATCACTGTTTCCGGCGACGGATGGGAAACACTTGATTTAACAACGACTCTCGCTCAAGCCGGAGATAACGGTGGTGGACCTGCAGTAGTCATATTGGATGAAGCCGGGTTCGACCGCTTTAGTGTGGTTTCCCTGGATGTGGCTTTTACAGGTCGTTCTCCTTCCGCAGGTTTGGATAATCTTGTATTTGTCCCTGAACCTGCTACGATAGCATTGTTAGGTTTGGGACTCATCTTTATTCGAAAACGCAAGTCATAAGTTTTGTCTTTCCGATATCACAAAGAGTTCAAAAAAAGCTGTGCGACGATTTACAGCTTCTTCTTTCAGGTTCCTTATAATTGTCTCAATAAGGCTTGACTGCCGAAAGTCTGCGATTATACTTATAGCTTTATATTTTACGAAGCCCCCATCGTCTAGCGGCCTAGGATACATGGTTCTCATCCATGTGACAGGGGTTCGAGTCCCCTTGGGGGTATTTTTTATTGGTGAGAATTTTTAACGGAAAACTCTCATGAATGACAAGCAGCAGCAAACAGAAGAAAGATTCATGCGAATCGCTATCGAGCAAGCTAAGATAGCCGAAGACAACGGTGACGTACCTATAGGGGCAGTTATTGTTCATAAGGGGCAAATCATCGCAAAAGCTTATAACCAGAGGGAGCAATTACAGGACCCGACAGCCCATGCAGAAATAATCGCCCTTACCCAGGCCGCAGCTGCATTAGGAAACTGGCATTTGCACGACTGCACGATGTATGTTACACTGGAACCGTGTTGTATGTGTGCGGGTTCCCTTGTGCTTAGCAGAATGGATAGACTCGTCTACGGCTGTCACGACCCAAAAGCGGGTGCCTGCGGTTCTCTGTATAATATTGTCCAGGACGACAGATTAAACCACCGGCTCAAGATAACATCGGGAGTTTTGAATGCCGAATGCAGTATGTTATTACAGGAGTTCTTTCAGAAAAAACGCAAACAAATAACAAGTGAAAGCTAATTGTTGAAAGCTCTAGCGGAGAGGTGTCCGAGTGGCTGAAGGAGCTGCCTTGGAAAGGCAGTGTAGGGTTTATCTCTACCGCGGGTTCGAATCCCGCCCTCTCCGTTTTACTATTCAAGTTCTATAGTACAACAATTGTTCGCAAATAGCTATTGCCTTATTGCTTTTTTAAGGATTCGAACCCTAAAGGGGTTTGGGGAAAGAATTTCCCCAAGTCGTCGGGGTGACAGGAGCTAACGCAGGAAGCGACACCAGAGGGGCAGAGCCCCTATGGAAATTTGCTTAAAGCAAATTTGGGTTCTAGGGCGAAGCCCGGAATCCCGCCCTCTCCGTTCCTTATTATTCGGGGCCGGTGTATGAACAGCAGGCTCTTTCGCTTTCCCAGATAGTCACACAGTGCAGCATTTGCTTGTTTAGTTTCCCAACCAGTTTTTCCCAGGCAAACACAGCGATATTCTCCATCGTTGGATTCGTCATATTGAAAAAGTCGACATCTTCATTAAGGTTCCTGTGGTCGACTAACCGGATTAGCTCTTTATCAACTGTCCGTTCGAATTCGGCGATGCTGAAGTCGCCCGATGCGGGAGTTTTGACGGTGACCTCGACAATATAATTGTGTCCGTGTCCGGAAGGATTCGCACATTTCCCGAACACGTCGATATTACGCTGCTCTGTAAAATCGTTGTTCCACAGTATATGCGTTGCGGCGAATTCAAATTTTTCACTGAAATAAACCATTTTATCTGCCTCACTATCGATTGCTATTTGACGGAAAGGATTTAGTTTTAGGTTTAATCTGCTCAGCTTTGCTGCGGGGAATGAACCAGCCAGTTTCTGCCGGCAAAGGCCAAGCAATTTTATCAGATCAAGAAAGCTAACCTCTTTACCTGCTCTGTAATGAGTGCGAATAGATGTTGAAAAAACAGGAACGACCTGTTCCCGGACTTGTTTGTCAATATCGACAACATTAACAAGAAAACCTGTTGAAGAGTCAATAGTACCGAGCAATTCAATACCCAGTTCGAAAAACAGGGACAAACCTTCGCCTGTCGGTTTGGACACATAGGAATTATATCCAAGTTTGTCCTTGTCCATAAAGGGATTCAATGAGAATCTGACTTGTCTTACCAGTTTATGCATTGCTTTTGGGTTTGCATCTTATTGGCCGTTATGCATCAGGCTCAGTACCTCGTTACGGCTTCGGGGGTCTTTTTTAAATATTCCGCGAAGCGATGATGTCACCATCACGGAGCCCGGTTTTTTGATACCTCTAATGGTCATGCAGCTATGAGAGGCTTCCAGCACCACGGCTACGCCCATCGGTTCGAGGTTGTCCATAATAAAGTCCGCAATCTGATCAGTCAGCCGTTCCTGCACCTGAAGCCGTCTGGAAAAACAATCAACGATCCGTGCCAGCTTGCTCACGCCAAGGACTATTCCGGTTGGTAAATACGCTACGTGGGCAGAACCGATAAACGGCATAAGGTGATGTTCACAGATACTGTAAAAAGGGATGTCTCGCAGAAGAACAATCTCATCATATTTTTCCCGAAAAGCCTTTCGAGTATGCTTTTTAGGGTCTTCACGCATACCGGCCAGAAGTTCCTTGTACATCTGCGCGACTCTTACAGGTGTTTCTTTTAGTCCCTCTCGGTTAACATCTTCGCCTATTGCCAGAAGAATTTGCCTGACCGCATGTTCAATTTTATCGGCGTCTATAGGTTTGCTTTTTTTGCTCATTTTTTATGCCCTAAAGTTCTATTTGACAAAATTCAGATTCCATTCATTGAATTGCTTATGATGAAAGATCCATAAGAAAGCTGGTGAATAGCCTCACGCCGAATCCGGTCGCACCCTCAGAGGTAAACTCCGTCGGTTTTTCAAAGATGTCGACGCTGGCCATATCAACATGCGCCCATCTTTTCTCACCGATAAATTGTGACAGAAAAGCGGCTGCTGTACAGGCCCCGCCCCATCGGCTGCCGATATTTTTCAGATCGGCGATTTTACTCTTCATCTCCTTGACGTATTCCTGCCCGCTCGGCATATGCCAGACCTTCTCACCGCTCTGTTGTGAAGCCTTTTGCAGTTGTTTGATGAGCTTGTCGTCATTACCCATCAGTGCCGCCATATACTGACCGAGCGCAACCTTGCAGGCACCGGTCAAAGTCGCTATATCGATAATAATATCACAACCAATGTCGGCGGCATAGTGAAGCGCGTCACAGAGTATCATCCTGCCTTCTGCGTCCGTGTTTTGCACCTCGACGGATTTTCCGCTGAATGTTTCTATAATGTCACCGGGTCTGTAGCTGCTGCCGCTCGGAAGGTTTTCCGCGGAAGGTATAATCCCGTAAACATTAATGCCGAGATTCAAACCGGCGATGGCCTTCATGGTTCCCAAAACCGCGATACCGCCTGATTTGTCCAGCTTCATCTCTTCCATTCCCTTGGCAGGCTTGATGCTGATGCCTCCCGAGTCGAATGTGATTGCTTTTCCGACCAGGGCGACAGTGGGAAGACTTTTAGCTTTTTTCACGCTCGGCGTATATTTAAGAACAATAAGCCTGGGTTTGTGCTCCGAGCCGCTGCCGACCGCGAGTATACCGCCCATTTTTTTGGCTTTGAGCTGCTTTTCATCAAACACCGTACAGTTCAGGTTCTTTGATGCTTTGGCCGTTTTACGGGCTTGTTCCGCCAGCGTCTCGGGATAAATCACATTGGCCGGTCTGTTTGCGATATTTCTGGCATAGCTTTGTGCTTCACCGATAACGGTGCCCACGGAAACACCTTTTCCAAACCTTTTTAACTTTTGAGAATCAGAATCAATCAAATCAACTTTCAGGGCATCCAGCCTTCCATTCTCCTGCTCAGTAACAAACTCATCATACTGATAGCTGCCGTAATAAATGCCTTCGGTGCAAATTTGTGCTAATTTGTTCGAGTCAAGACGCTTTCCGAAAGCTGGATGCAAAGCTAAAGCCATGTTCTGTGCTTGTATTTCAACGGCTTTTTTCGCTGAGATACAGGCGGCTTTTCTCACCGTATCGAGATTGGCTTTTTTATTCTCACCCAGCCCGACCAGCAGCACTCTGGCCGCAGCAATTCTCGAATTACCGTAGATAACAAAACTGGTTCCTTCTTTGCCCTTAAAGTCACCGAGCTTCTGAAGTGTTTCGATGGCGCTGTCAAGATGCTTATCAAGCTGTTTGCAGAACTTGTCCGGCGCCTTATCAGAAAATAATCCTATGACAAGCAGGTCTGTTTTACATTTTGACAAATCGGGTTCGATTTTTCGCGCTTTAACATCAACCTTAATCATTTTCTTCATTGTTCTTTGCTCCTGACTATAGATAAATCCTATTTTGATTTCCCGGCTTGTGTGGTTTTACTTTTGGCTCTATACCTCAAAAAGCTTTCAATAAAGCCTTCTATATCACCATCGAGCACCGCGTCAACATTACCCGTCTGATAATCGGTACGGTGGTCTTTGACCATCTGATAGGGTTGAAGCACATAACTTCGTATCTGGCTTCCCCAGGCGATTTCACCTTTTTCGCCGTACAGCTTGGCAATTTTCTCGTCCCTCTTTTGCTCCTCCAGCATATATAATTTTGACTTCAGCATCTTCAGTGCCTCAGCACGATTCTTGTGCTGGCTTCTGTTGTTTTGGCACTGCACAACGATGCCCGTAGGCGCGTGGGTAATTCTTACAGCCGAGCTGACCTTGTTTACGTGCTGGCCGCCGGCACCGCTTGCGCGATAGAAATCAATTCTCAAGTCATCGTCATTGATCTCAATATCGATATCTTCAACGAACACAGGGACGCAGTCAACCGCGGCGAAGCTGGTATGTCGTCTGCTCTGGGAATCAAAGGGACTGATGCGCACCAGCCGGTGCACACCCACTTCGCACGATAGCTTTCCGAACGCATAAGGTCCTCTGACTTCGAGAGTAATCGAGCGTATTCCCGCCTCCTCACCCGGCGTAATGTCAAGTTCCTTATATGTGTATCCGTTTTCCTCGAAATGCCGCGTATACATTCGAAGGAGCATATTCGCCCAGTCACAGCTTTCCGTCCCTCCTGCACCGGCATGGATACTGAAATAGCAATTGTTTGCGTCATTAGGACCCGACAGCAGACCCTGGAGTTCTATCTTCTCGCATTGTTTTTCAATCTCAATAAGGTCTTCCGACAACTGCTTAAATGTTCGCTCATCAGATTCGGCTTCTGCCAGTTCGAAAAGCTCATCCGTATCTTTTACTGCCCGTACAACCTGATCGACCGGCTCGACAACGGATTTCAGGGCACTCAGACGGGAGACCGTCGACTGTGCGGACTCTGTATTGTCCCAGAAAGACGGGCTGGACATTTTTTTTTCTATTTTTTCAAGCTCAGCTTTTTTGCCGGCAACGTCAAAGCCACTCCCGGATTTTTTCGACCCGGGCCTGCAAATCAGTGATTGTGGTTTTCAGTTCAGAAACTTCCATCTCAAAAACCTCATACTTTTTGACAAAAATTAGCTTATAACAAAAACAACGCTGGTACGCAACCTTTCTTGCAAATAAGAGTGTAAATGCCCGTTAACTATAAAAAACTTGACATCAATCAACTTTACGTCATCTTAGTTACAGACAGTGTGATTCTAATTTTAAGGATGATATATGGTCATGGCGGCTGTAATTTTTCTGATGTCCGCTGCAACACTGGGACTGGAGCTCGTTCTGGTCAGAATATTGTCCATCGGACACTGGCACAGCTTTTCTTATCTTGTCATCAGCACGGCGTTGCTGGGTTTCGCGGCGGGCGGAACTTTCGTATCGATAGGAGGGAAACGATTACTGAAACTCTCAAAGCACTTGATATGGTTGTTCTGTCTCTGTTTTGCCTTGTCGGTTCCTGTCGTTTTTTATTTTAGTCAGAAACTCAGGCTTGATGAACTGCAGTTGATATGGGACAGGCGTCAGCTATTGTATCTTTTCTGTTATTATCTATTGTTTTTCATACCGTTCTTCTGTTCCGGCTCATTGATTGCACTGGCTTTCACCGTTTTCGGTCATAAGGTTCATCGCCTGTATTTCTGGAATTTGTCCGGTTCAGCGATAGGTACTGCGGGAGCACTGGGATTGATGTATTTGTTTGCCCCCAGGCATCTGCTTTTAATAATGAGTATTGCCGGATTTGCTGCCGGCATCATCGCTGCATTTGACATTTCCTTCAAGCGAATCGGTCTAACCGTGGTTTCAACAGTTTTATGTCTGTGGATTTTTACCCCTTTGCCCGGCCCTCAGTTAACGCTTGACATTAAAATGACACAAAACAAATCTCTTGTTTACTACCGCGTACTGCCCGATGCTGAGATTCTTGATGTTCGCTACAGCCCTTTGGCCAGGCTGGACAGCATCAAGGCACCGACTATACGGTATTTTCCGGGACTGAGTTTTAACTACCAGGGGCAGTTGCCTGAGCAGCTATTGATTATCTCGGATGCCGACGGCATCAGTGCGGTCAATCATTTTCAAAGCTTTGATGAGCTTCGATGCTATGATTATATGAGTTCCGCATTGGTTTATCATCTTATTAAAAATCCGAACGTTTGTATTATTGGAGCGGGAGGAGGGTCGGACGTTTGTCAAGCCCTGGCGGCGGGCGCGCGAGACATTACAGCGGTTGAAATGAATTCACAAATCATCGATTTAATGAAACATAAGTTTGATGATTTTTCTTCGTCCCTTTACGAGCGAGACGATGTAAAAGTGGTGGTAGCCGAAGGACGAAGTTTTCTTGAAACATCAAGGGAGCAGTTCGATGTTGTCAATATTTCTCTTCTCGATTCATTTAGCGCTTCTTCAGCAGGGATGTATGCTCTTAACGAAAGCCACCTGTATACCATCGAAGCCGTTGAAGCGGCCTTGGAGAAATTAAGTCCTGATGGGATGTTGACAATCACCCGGGTCCTGAAGGCACCGGCCAGGGACGGTCTGAAGATGTTCGCGACCATGGTTGAATCGCTCGTAAGAGTGGGAATAGAAAAACCTAAACAACACCTGATAATGATACGCAGCTGGTCGACATCAACGATAGTAGCGTCTCGAAAGCCCTTTACACAAGAGCAGATAGACTCGACCCGGGAATTTGCAAAAAACCGTTCCTTTGATTTGGTTTATGTGCCGTCGATAAAACCGTCTGAGATCAACAGATTTCATCAACTCGAAGAACCTGTCTATTATCAAGCTGCACGGAAAATACTTACTGACGAGCGCGAGGATTTTTACCGTGATTATCCTTATAACATCCGACCTGCAACGGATAATAAGCCGTACTTTTTTGACTTTTTTAAATGGAAAACACTTCCCGTTATGATTAGGGCCATGGGCAGACAGTGGCTCCTTTTTTCCGAATGGGGCTATCTGGTTTTGACAGCGACATTGCTGCAGGCGATAATCGCCGGCGTCGTGTTAATTTTGCTGCCGCTGTTCATAGCCAAAGACATCAAGGCCGTCAGGCAGCGCAAAGCAGCGACTGTTTGCTACTTTCTGCTGCTGGGTCTTGCCTATATGTTTTTGGAGATGGGTTTTATTCAGAAGATGACGCTGCTGATAGGACACCCGGTGTTTGGAGTGGCGGTGACAATATCGGGCTTTTTGTTTTTTTCGGGATGCGGTTCTTTCGTTTCGGAGCGTTTTATCAAAAACAGCTATCGAAAAATAGTCATCGCAGCGGTGATGATTGTCATCATCGGACTGCTGCTGATTGGCTTCCTTCAGTTTGCATTCGACTGGCTGATGGGATTTTCAAGAGGCTGGAGGATCTTGCTGGCCTTTTTATTTCTTGCTCCGTTGGCCTTCTTTATGGGTATTCCGTTCCCGGCGGGTTTAAAACGTGTATATGCTGACAATCCGCCGCTGGTTCCCTGGAGCTGGGCAGTGAACGGATTTGCGTCGGTAACAGCCGCGGTACTCGGAACATTCGTCGCGATTTCAGCCGGCTTTAGATTCGTGGGATTTACAGCTTTACTATGTTACATAGCGGCTTTGTTTCTCGCTAAAAAGATATGCCGCTAACAGGTTAAGTGAAACGCAGCGGCGACATCGTCCTGAGTCTTAGAAAGTTTATTAAATCGTTCCACCGCTTCCGATGTCATGAACACTTCTGTTTGGATTTGGTGCTGTTCGAGTTTGTCTAAGACACTCTCAGGCACCTTCATTGCTCCCGCCGAACCGGTACCGATGATCAAATTCGATGGATTTGCCTTTATAATCACATTCAGGTCCTCAATGTTCAAGAGATGTCCGCTTTTTCTCCACCAGTCAGGATAAACGTTCCCACCGATGAGCATACAGTCACGTGTATATTCAATTCCATCAATGACTATTGTACCGAAGTGATACGAGTCGATATGCATAGTATCTCCAAATGTCCTCAGCTTGATTTTTCATTTTGTTGTTTTTTCTTGGCCGTCGTATATGTTTTTTGCCCGAGCAGCCAGAAAGTCTCCTCATTGGAAACACTTTTAACTTCTATGGTATCCTGGGAATAGCCGTATATACCGGTCATTATCTGTAATTTTCTCTCCAGGAATTCCTCGTCAAGTTCTATGAGAATATCGGCCTCCTGTACGGGCGTAATCAAAGAGCTTTCCTGTTTCTTTTCGTAAGCGAATTGAAGAATTTGCCTGGCTTTTAGTTGTCCTGTTCGCGTCATTCCCAAAACACTTTTCGCTGTCATAGAAGCCGCTTGTGTATGACTGTGTTCACCCCAGAAACTATGGGTAATGATGACATCGAATCGCTCGGAAAACAACAGTTTACTTAACAGTTTCTGAATGCGGAATACAGATGAAGCGTGTTCAGTCTCCCTGTTGAAATCACCTATAACCGGTTCGGCTCCATAGAGCTCTGCCGCTTTGGTAAACTTCTCTTTCAATTCCGAATTATCACCGTCGCAAAGCGATAAGATGGTCCATTTTGTTTCCGGATGCATTAATAAGGTTCCGCCGGCCCATAGCGTCTCGTCGGACGGATGAGTTACGATGACAACACCGAATTTTGGGTAGATGAGCTGATATTTGTCGTCTTTGGCCATTTTAATATCAATTCCATTTATTTCAATTAAGCGGCATAATTATGCAAACCTGTGAATATACGGCTCAAATTTGCCCATAATAAAGTAATTATTATGGCAAACATTCCTGTCAATACCAAAATACTGTTGACTCGAGGAAATCTTTTTCCGTGCATATATCTGAAATGAAAATATATCAAAAAAATAAGCCAGGTGACCAACGACCACACCTCTTTCGGGTCCCAGTTCCAGTAATCGCCCCAGGCAAGTTTGCCCCAATAACTCCCCAGCAGCAATCCCATTGTCAGGAAGACAAAACCGAAACGAACCAAACGATAAGTGCCTTGCTCGTAATCAGCCGGTTCTATGGAACCCGGTTGCTTGCCGACAAGTTGTAAAATGGCCTGTACGGAGGCCTTGGCCATAATAATGTAACCAAGCATATACACGGCCACATGCGGTCCGAACAGCCAGCTCTGCAGTGCCGGCGGCAGCGGCATCGGTTTGGCACTGAAGATAAAGCCGGCCGGGAAAAGAACAATCACGCCGATGAGCATATCAGCAGCCTCGGCTCCGACGCGCAGAAAATGCCTGCAGAATAATGTCAGCGGAAAAATAAGCCCCATACACAAAAACACATCGATTAGCCGCTGCATCGGTAAATGTCCGACTTCAATCCCTCTGTAGATTAACGCGGCGAGCGCAAAAATGAATCCTAAAAAATAGAGTATGTTGCCAAGACGATGTTGCTTAAGCACCGTCGCAGCAAATGCCAGCAAATAGCCTCCCATGGCCAGGTAAATCAGCAAACCTAATGTCGTGTATTTAATTTCCATATGTTATTGGTTTCTTTTGTTTAAAATATCCAAGCACAGGTTTTATCCAGAACAGACCCGCTACACCGATGCCCAGCATCCAGTAGCCAAGATACACAGAGAATAAGCCCGAATTGGAAACAACAGCAAGCACGGTGTACTCAAGATTATCAGGTTCGTAAGAGTATTGATAAAAATGGTAGCCGCCGATTTCCAGAGGTTTGTTGACCTCGATAATTGCTGCTGCCAAGGCTTTGCTGCCATCACTGGATAAGACCTGAACATAGCTTTTATAGTCAGAGATTCCGGTTATCCGGCCTGCGGAGTATCTGAGATTGTATTCAGCTCCGGCAGAATTCATGGAAGGAAATTTCTCGAATAAAAATCCCCTCCTTGTTCTGCCTTCCGAGGTTTGGATTTCGATTTCAAGGGCAGGATTTTCACCATATCCTTGTTGGTCGACGGGTGTTCCCAGGCGTTCTTGAATATTTACTTTGAAATTGGTGAATGTTTCTAATACAAACAGCTTTGTGTTCTCATCGATATCAAATTCCTCTGGAAATTCATCAGACAACGCATAAGTGAAAGGTTCCCCTGAGGCATTAACACCCGTTATCGTGGCCGGTCCGCTGCGGTAGTATTCAAGCCAGAAACTCAGCAGATTCAGCTTAAAAGGCAATGTCCCTGCCTGCGTTCTCATATTTTCATTCATCACAACATCGTAAGGTCTTCTTTCAAAAAGAACCATATAGCCGGATGGGATTTTTTCCGTATCAAAAATTTTATTTGCCAGTATATGCCCTTTTTCGCTGGACCACATTGCTCCGACCAAAATAACAATAACCCCGGCGTGAATCATAAAGAGCCACGGCTCACGCAGCAGCCTCCTGAAAGTCGCAATACCCGCAAAAAGGAGGGCGGTTAAAGCAATCCAGTAGACGGTGAGGGGCAGGGTATTAAAAAAACTCTGAGCATTCTCTGCCCCTAAGAAGGTGCTATAGATACCAAGAACGGCCAGGAGCACCAGAAAGACTAATGCTACCAACATCAATATCTTTTTTGTGCCTTTCATTGAAAACTATTATTCATTCCGGGGCGTTTTGTTCAAGCACAATCTAAGAAAAACAAACCTTTCAATGTCACAGCTTACAAGCATAGTCTGTATTATCATATATATTTAGCCGTTAGGTTGGTTTGATGAAGGTCGTTGCCTGTAAATCTTGGGTTGCATACAAACAGATTCTTGATACAATATTCAGCCTTGTAATGCCGACAAAATAAGCTTGGCAGGGTAGTATCATTGCTCCATTTACACAAGATAGGAGGTGTACGATGAGACGGATAATGGCCATTTCTATTTTTCTTTCAATTTTTTGCGCGATTGTTACGGGAGAGGTCTTTTATATCGCCCCGGATGGGTCCGATGAAAACCCCGGTACCTTAAAACAGCCCTTTGCAACATTAACGAAAGCTCGGGATGCTGTCAGAGCGTATAAAAAAGAAAAGCGACAAGGGGGTATAACAGTCTATATTCGCGGTGGCACGTATACCATTCATAAAACCATAGTTTTCAGCCTTGAGGACACAGGCAGCAAAAACCAAACGATAACATACACCGCTTACAAGGACGAGAAGCCCGTTTTCAGCTCGGGACAAAAAATCACCGGCTGGACGAAATTAAAAGAGTATCCCGAATATCTTCCTCAGGCTGCACAAGACAATGTATGGGTCACTGAACTGCCCGAAACAACGGGTGGAAAATGGAGGTTCTGTTGTCTGTTCGATGGAGACAAAATGCTGCCCCGCGCACGCGGAGAAGGGTGGGTGCCGGAAGGTGAGCCCTACGGAGAATGGTGGACAGGTGTGTTTGCGAGTATAGAAGATAAAAGTACCTTTCGATTTCCCGAGGGGGCTCTGAAGAACTGGGAAAACCTGGAGGATGTGGAGATAAGAGTGTTCCCGGCCGGTTACACGATGAATATTCTGGGACTGGAATCCGTTGACCTGAATACAAGGACAGCGCGGACGTCTGTCCCTGCCACATATCCGATAAGACCCTGGCCGGAAGCAGGCACACCGCCGTCTGCCTGGGTTGAAAATGTCCTTGAAGCACTCGATGAGCCGGGTGAATGGGTACTCAATACCCGGCGGGGCAAACTGTATCTGTGGCCCGAAGGTGAAAAGCCGGGTAATGATATCGTTGCGCCGAGACTAAAAGAATTGATTCGAGTAGAAGGAAAAGTCGATGAGTTCGGCCCTAAGGATATACCTGTTGAATATTTAGTGTTCAAAGGATTGACGTTTACCCACGGCGACCGTGACCTATGGACTAAGGATGATGCGGGCATTCAGCATGACTGGGAAATGTATGACAAGGATAGCGCTCTGTTACGTTTTAGAGCCTCGCAGCATTGTCTCGTTGATGAATGCCGATTCACCCATACCGGCGGGACCGGACTTCGGTTTGACCTCCACAGCCGGTACAACAGGGTGCAGCGTTCGTTGTTTGACTACCTCGGTCAGGCGGGAATCCTAATCTGCGGCTATGGCCCGGGCACGAAAGATGTCAGTTTCAAGAACGAGATTATAAACAATCACATCCATCACTGCGGCGAAATCTATAAACACGGTCACGGTATTATTATCTTCCAGAGCAGGGACAACCGCATCACTAACAACCTCATACACGATGGTCCTCGAAAAGCTGTTCTGGTCGCGGGTGTCCGTGCCCACTTTTTCGATACATCGAGAATACCGAAAAACAATAGAGAATGTTCAAAGATGATTCGCTGGGATGAAGTCGGCGAGGCAAAACGGTGGGATTATATGGTGAGCTTTCTGCATGTTCACAACAACATCGTTGAAAACAACGAAGCCTATCGAATGTGCGAAATCGGCTACGATGGCGCCGTCATCAATTTAACCGGCAATGGCGAGGGCAACGTTGTCCGGCGAAATTACATTCACGATGTTGTCCATGGAGGAGCCGACGGTGTCATTCGTCTCGACGGCAACGGAAGGGGGACGTTAATCACCGAGAATGTTATCTATCGCTGTGCGCCTCAGGGAATCGTCTTAAATGACAGAAACAATTATGTTGAAAACAACATCGTAGTAGACACCGGCCAGGAAACCAATGAAGACTGGCATAGATATCTGGTCTATTACAGAGGTGGCCCCGGACCGGGCAGAATGCTGAGAAACATCCTTTATTACAGCGACCGGCGAAGCACATTCTTTACAAGCCGCAGAGAACTTGAGCCCTATCCGGGTGATTACAACCTCTATTACAGCAAGGGTGATCCAGACGCAGGCAATGAATTACTTAAAAAGTTACGGCAGAACGGAACCGACAAAAACAGTATCTCTGCCGACCCGATGTTTGTTGACTTAAAAAACGAAAACTTTCGTCTTAAAGACGAATCCCCGATGTTAAAACTCGGATTCAAACAAATCAATAGGAGCAAAATCGGCCTCAACGATAATTTTCCTGAAAAATGGCTTAAATGAAAATTGAAAACGTATGTAAATGGAGGTAGAACATGTTATTAAGAAAAAATCCTGCTATGATTGTACTGTTGGTAAGTCTTTTTTACACTCTATTCTCCAACACTCTATCTGATACTGTAATCGCGTCGGATAAATTTAAGGCTGAAGGTTTAACCGAACCTGTTAAACAGGGTGAGAGGGATTGTTCAGTAAAAGTTACATTTCCTGATGAGGACTTTTATATGGAATTCTCTCCGCCAAGAGCAACCTATTATACGCCGGAGGGTATAGGCTTTTCCAATGAATGGGGGGAAACTGCCTCCATTGAGACAGAACATCCCGGATGGGGAGAAGTCTTGTTTGACCGGGATGCGGTGATGTGGATTGAAAAGCAAAGTCCTGCCCGGAAAGTCGTGCGTTTTCGCGGTGTCCTAAAGACACCTGAAGGGCAAGTCCTGCATACATACGTTGATAGCGGCTCGCCCTATGGCGAAGGGGACTGGTCGGATGAATGGTACACTATCTATCCGGATGGTGTGTCCGTTCGTGTTATCAAAATTTATACGGGAAAAACGGAAGATGCGGTTGCTTTCTGGGGACTGCCGGGACACTGTGCTTTCTGGGGCATTCGCGGAACCGTTTTCGAAACACAGGAAACGTTCATTCATGGTGTTCGAGGTCTGCAGCCGCCCGATATCATCGAAACAGAGGCGCTGACACTTATCACGATGGACAGCGAGTATAAACACATTAATTATAAGCCCTACCCGCCGGACTGCAGTTTGTTTGACCCGGCGAATATCCAGATGGTAAACCTCAAAAGTACATACCATCCCTTCACCATCGTTACCTCGGGCAATGTCGAGATCAAACCTTATTATATGCCCATGGATGACCATCGAAATCTCGATAAGACCGTTTTTATTACCTGGCCCAGGAAACAATATTTTGAAGAAGATGAGGATTATACATCGGCCCTGTCGCACGTGATAAAATGGCGATGGCATGAGAAAACGGAAAAGACCATAACCCAGATTTATCTTTTGGGAATGACCGACGAACCCACCGAACAGCAGCGTATTGATAAGCTGGTGAATCTGGCCAGGAGCTGGGAAAAAGCACCTCAATTATTCTTACAAAGTGATGGGTATCATTATGATGGCTATGAAATAAAAGAGAAAGCTTACATCCTAACCAATACATCCGGACAGAATGATTTGCAGGTAACCGTTATGGCCAGCCCTGAAAGACCGCTGATCAATCCGGCCTTCATTATTAAGGGTATGAAAAACAAGCCTTCCAAACTTATGGTTAATGATATGAAATATAACAACTATAGGGCAGGACACGAGGACGACAATATGGTAATCTGGATACCTCTAAAAGCGATGAAGGAAACTTGCATCAAACTGGTATTCTGATATGCGTTTAGAAAATGATTGGTTTTGATTGTAAGAACTATGCATATAATCTTCGATTCATTTAGAAGGGAGGCCCAGCGGTGCGGCTGAGTCATGGTATTTAATGTTTTATATGTCAAACAACAAGGAAAGGTATATGAGACGTATTAATCGTTTTATCTTCGCAGTTGCAATTTCATTATTTGTTTCGACGCTTGCAAATGCTGCAGTGGTTACCGGCGAACTGAAAAAGTGGCATAAGGTCACCCTTACTTTTGATGGTCCTCAAACCAGCGAAACAGCCACGCCCAATCCATTTACGGATTATCGTCTGGAGGTAACTTTCAATCATAACAGCGGCACTTCATATACAGTCCCGGGTTACTATGCCGCCGACGGCAATGCCGGCCAAACGGGGGCTGACTCAGGCAACAAGTGGCGAGTTCATTTTGCACCGGACAAAACCGGCACCTGGAAATGGAAAGCATCGTTTCGTAAAGGCAAAAACATAACTGTTAGTGAAGATTTGACCTCTGGTGAGTCCGCCGGCTATATGGATGGAAGGACCGGAAGTTTTCATATTATAGACTCAGATAAGCAGCACCCTGATTTTCGTTCAAAAGGACGTCTACGGTACGTAGGTAAACATCACCTGCAATTTGCTGATAGCAAGGAATATTTCCTCAAGTGCGGTCCGGATGCTCCGGAAACTTTTTTAGCCTATAAAGACTTCGACGGTACCGAAGCGAGAAAGAAAGATGTGTCGCTGAAATCATGGCAGCCGCATGTCAGGGATTTCAAGCCGGGCAATCCGACCTGGAAAGAAGGCCTGGGCAAAGGTATGATCGGGGCGATCAATTATCTTTCTGATAAAGGCGCAAATTCCATTTCGTTCCTAACATATAATGCCGGCGGTGATGGTGATAATGTCTGGCCGTTTCGTGAGCGTAATGAAAAGTTCCGCTACGACTGCTCAAAGTTGGATCAATGGCAGATTGTATTTGATCATGCTCAGGCAAAAGGTCTGTATCTGCATTTTAAAATGCAGGAAACCGAGATAGACGACAACCAACCTGAGATCGAGGAAGAAGACCATGACAATCAAAAAACGAATTCCAACCGGGTTCCGGAATCACTCGACGGCGGAGATCTTGGCCCGGAGCGTAAGCTGTATTGCCGTCAGTTAATTGCACGCTTCGGGTATGCCCTGGCGCTAAACTGGAACCTGGGCGAGGAAAATACCCAAACCGCCCGGCAGCAACGGGCGATGGCAGCATATATCAAGAAACATGATCCGTACAATCATTTGATCGTAGTTCATACCTATCCCGATCAGCAGGACAAGGTCTATTCTCAACTACTGGGTGAACAATCTGAGCTGACAGGCGCCTCACTGCAGAATGATTGGGAAGATACGCACAGCAGAACGCTGCAGTGGGTGAAGGCCTCCGCAAAAGCGGGCAAGCCGTGGGTTGTTGCTAATGATGAACAGGGTCCTGCTGATTTAGGTGTTGTTCCGGACACCGGGTACAAGGGATATGATCCCTCTGAAGCCGGCTACGATATGCATGATATTCGCAAGTCTGTTCTGTGGGGCAATCTGATGGCCGGCGGTGCCGGGGTGGAATACTATTTTGGTTACGATGCGCCTGAGAATGACCTGCAATGCGAAGATTACCGCAGCCGGGACAAGTCATGGGACTATGGACGATTCGCGCTGGAGTTTTTCAAAAAACAGAACATTCCTTTCTGGGAGATGGAAAGCAGGGATGAGCTGACCAGGGACAATAACGACTACTGCTTTGTCAAAGAAGGACAGATTTATTTGATTTACCAGAAGAAGGGTGGCCCGCTGAACCTCGATCTGTCCAGGGGTCATTTTGAATATGGTTATTTTAATCCGCGCACGGGCAAAGGAACGACGAGGCTGCTCAATCAGAAAAAAATCACCGGACCGAGGAAGCACGCCTTTATACCCCCGGACAATAATGACTGGCTCCTGCTTATACGTTCAAAGGATGGTGGAAAAATCACACAGTCCGAAAAATTACCTGATGACGAAGATTCAATATCTCTGAACTGAAATGTGCGACAGATCAGAAGAAAATACTATTGCTTAACAGGAGGTTAAAAATGAAAAAAATGTTAACCCTGTTTATCATGGTTTTTATGATTGGCGGATGCCGATATGCGGATGACAAGGGTTTTAAAGCAGAAGCTCAATTCAAACCTTTCGAGCCTCCTATTCCATATGAAGCTGCTGTGGCAAAAGCAGATAGCATCCTTCAGCAAATGTCTCTTAAGGAGAAAATCGCGATGATTGGAGGATACAACATGTTTTTCACAAAGGGCTACGATAAATATGATATTCCGTCTATACGATTTGCAGATGCCACACAAGGGGTTCGTCTTAGGGGGGAAACGATCGAGTTGGAGAAATCTGTAGCTTTTCCCGCTCCGATTGCTTTGGCCAGTACGTGGAATACCGATTTGGCCCGGGCGTATGCCAAGAGCATCGGCCAAGAATGCAGGGCAGGCAATATCGCAGTGCTTTTGGGACCGGGCATGAATCTCTACCGTATCTCACAGAACGGCCGAAATTTTGAGTATTTCGGAGAAGACCCTCACTTGGCGGCAAGGATGATTGAAAATTACGTCGTCGGCGTACAAAGCACGGGAACGATTGCAACGCTTAAGCATTTCATTGCGAATAATAGTGATTTCAGACGCCGGAGATCGAACTCGGTCGTTGGTGAAAGGGCATTACACGAAATTTATCTGCCGGCTTTTGAAGCGGGAGTCGATGCAGGAGCGATGGCCGTCATGACATCCTTCAACCTCGTCAACGGTGAATATGCGCCGCAAAGCCGCTATGTGGTTACAAAATTACTGCGCGGAGATTTAGGATTTAAATGGCTTGTCATGAGTGACTGGGTCTCGATCTGGAATGCCGAGGAGGCACTCAAGTCGGGTCTTGACCTCGATATGCCGGGCGAACCCGATAACTGTTCCTTCTGTCCCCAAGAGGATGAACAATATCTCCGCAGAGAAGCCCTTTCATTGGTTGAAAAGGGAATAGTGAAAGAAGATGAGCATATAGATCCTATGGCCAGAAACATCCTGACAACGATAATTGCCATGGGATTAACAGAACGTCCGGTGAAGGATACATCGTATTTACAAAACTACGACAGGCACGTTCAAGTTGCACTTCAAACCGCACGCGAGGGCATTGTGCTGTTGAAGAACGACAACCAAACCCTGCCTTTTCACCCAAAACAAGAGGATGTAATTCTGGTGACAGGAAAATTTGTGGACAAATTAGCACGCGGCGAAGGTTCCGCTTATGTTCAAGGCTTTAATGTTATAACAATGCTGGATGCCTTAAAGGAGCAATTGGGTCAAAACGTGAAATACATAGAACGACCGACGGCTAAGCAAATAGCCGTAGCTTCATTGGTCATCTATAGCGCAGGGACGAATGATGGCGAAGGGGCTGATTTCCCGTTCGATTTATCTGAGGAAATGAACAACACCGTCAGCCGGATTGCTGAACTCAATGAAAAAACAGTAGTCGTGATGAATGCCGGTGCCGGAAGAAATATGAGCAGTTGGAACAATGACGTGGCGGCCATAATATATGGCTGGTATCCGGGACAGATAGGCAACAGGGCTTTGGCGGAGATTATAGCAGGCGTAACCAATCCGTCAGGGAAGCTGCCGATTACCATCGAGCGTGATTTCAAAGATTCACCCGGATATCCTTACTTGCCTGAGGGTGAAAGATTACATCCGCCCGCCTTCGAATATGATATGGATATGGACTATCCCGTCTTTGATATTCAATATGACGAAGGAGTATTCGTCGGCTACCGTTGGTACGAACATAAAAACATTGAACCCCTTTACCCTTTCGGGCACGGCCTCTCATACTGCACATTTGAATATTCCAACTTAAAAACCGATTCGGAAAGATATAAAATGGCTGAAAAGGTGTTGGTGAAACTTGATATCAAGAACACGAGTAAACGTGAGGGCAAGGAGATCGTACAGCTTTATATAAAAGATATGAAAGCTGCGGTGGAGCGCCCTGTAAAGGAACTAAAGGATTTCCAAAAAGTTCATTTGGAAGCAGGCCAAAAGAAAACGGTTTACTTTACGCTAAATAAGCGCGACTTTGCTTTTTGGGATGAAACCTCTTCGTCCTGGAAGGTAGAATCGGGTGAATTTGAAATTCAGCTTGGAAGTTCTTCGTCTGATATAAAGTTAAAAGAAAAAATTTCTATAGAATAAAGTGTGGTTCATTTTGATAAGGAATCCAATTATGAGAACAACAAGTAACAAATTAGCATTCACTGTTCCTGCTGTTGTCACTTTTGTAATAGCTGTCATTTGTTCTTCTACTATTGGGAAAAATCAGGATATTAAGAATAAATCTGCGGTAGAAGGACCGACCGAGCAACAGTTACGTGCCGGCTACAACTTTATGCAAACCAAAACCTACACGCAAGAGCAAGACCAGCAAATCCTCAAGCTCTTCGAAGGGCTTCGTGTCAGCGATGTTTCAGACGGCATGGATAAAGCAGGTCTTGCGAACATCGGCCTTATGTCTCCTGAGATCCATGCATCCTGGAAAGACACCGCTCATTTCACTCACCGCTTCGTCGGGATAGCCGTGACCGTCCGTTATGTTCCCACAAACGAGCCTCCGAGACGTGGTACTATGAGTATTGAGGAATTCGATGACTGGGTTGACACTATGTATGCTAATGTAACAGGTGAGCCATTCACCGAAATTATCCGTCCGGGTACCGCTTTAGTTATCGACGATGACCCAACAAGGGATGCCGGAAGCATTGGTTCTCATAACATCCTGGAATGGCAGAGCAAGGGTTGTGTTGGTGTGGTCACCAGCGGGGGTGCCCGCGATACCGATGAAGTAGCCGCCCAAAAGATACCCCTCTACATGAAAACTGTTGCTCGAGGTATCCGGCCCGGCCGAAACATTATTGAGAGCGTCAATCGCCCTGTCTCTTGCGGCGGGGTCCTCGTTCGGCCCGGCGATGTCATCGTTGCCGATGGTGACGGCGTCATTGTTGTGCCCCGTAAGAAAGCAAAGGAAGTTGCCGAATATGCCCGCGCCACTATCGAAACCGATAAAACAGGCCGCCGGGACTTTTACAAAAAACTGGGCCTCGAACCCGACGACTCCGTGAAATAATCCTAAACCAACGAAAAGCAGATATAAAAATTTATAAAGGGGTAGATTATGAAAAAAATAGCTGTTCTCTGTATCATAGTTTTTTTGTTCTGCGCATGTCAATATGCGGATGGTGAGGATTTTAAAAAAGAGGTTCCGTTTAAGCCTTTCGAGCCTCCCATTCCTTACGAAACTGCAATGAGTAAAGCGGAAAGCATTGTTCAGAAGATGTCTCTTGAGGAAAAAATTGAGATGATTGGAGGACATAGCATATTTTTCACAAAAGGCTATGATAAATATGGCATTCCTTCTCTACGTTTTTCTGATGCTACTCAAGGGGTAAGTCTTATCGATTACACGGATCATCTCGAGAGATCTGTGGCTTTTCCCGCTCCGCTTGCTTTGACCAGTACGTGGAATACCGATCTGTCCCGGGCGTATGCCAAAAGCGTCGGCGAAGAATGCAGAGCTGGAGGTATTGCAGTCCTTTTGGGACCGGGTATGAACATCTATCGTATTTCGCAGTGCGGCCGCAATTTCGAGTATTTCGGAGAAGACCCTTATTTGGCGGCAAGGATGATTGAAAATTATGTAGTAGGCTTACAAAATACAGGGGTGATTGCCACACTCAAGCACTTCATCGCTAACAATACCGACCATAGACGCCGGACCTCGAACTCGGTAGTCAGTGAAAGGGCATTACGCGAAATTTACGCGCCGGCTTTCGAAGCGGGAATAGATGCGGGCGCGCTGGCCGTGATGACTGCCTACAATCAGGTGAACGGTGAATATTGTCCTCACAGCGAATATGTAATAGCCAAACTGTTGCGTGAAGATTTAGGGTTTAAGTGGCTTGTTATGAGTGACTGGCTGTCGATTTGGGATGCCGAGAAGGCTCTGAAGTCGGGGCTTGACCTCGATATGCCGGGTGAAACGGAAGATGGTATTTACAGTGAGGATGACCCTGCGGAATACCTTCGCAGAGAGGCCCCGCGGCTGATTGAAAAGGGTAAAGTGAAAGAACAGGACATAGACTGCATGGTCAAAAATATCATGGCCACGGCATTCGCTATGGAATTAGACAAGGTGACCGTCAAGGACACATCTTTTTTAAAGAATTACGACCGGCACATTGAAGTGGCGCTTAATACCGCCCGTGAAGGGATTGTGCTGCTAAAAAACGACAATCAAACACTGCCTTTTAAGCCTAAAAAAGGTGACACAATCCTGGTGACCGGTAAATACGCAGACAAATTAGCGGTTGGAGGCGGTGCCGCCTATGTGATTGGTTTCGATCAAATTCCTTTACTTGATGCATTGAAGGCGCAATGTGGCGAAAATGTAAAACACATCGAAAAGCCGTCAGATGAGGAAATAGCTAATGCTTCAATGATTATTTACAGCACAGGCACTTACGATAGCGAAGGCTCTGATGTTCCTTTCGACTTGCCCGAAGAAATAAACTCCGCCATAAAAAAGATTGCCAAGCTAAATCCTCAAACAGTGGTGATAATGAATACCGGCGGCGGAAAAAACATGAGCCCCTGGAACGACGACGTAGCGGCTATTTTATACAACTGGTATCCGGGACAGATCGGAAATAAGGCCCTGGCAGAGATACTCGCCGGCGTAACAAACCCTTCGGGAAAACTGCCGATTACAATTGAGCGTGACTTTAAAGACTCTCCCGGCTATCCGTATCTTCCTGAGGGTGAAGAATTATACGATGACTTTGAGCTTGATATGGCTATGGATTATCCGGTCTATGACATTATATACGACGAAGGTGTATTTGTAGGCTACCGGTGGTACGAGCGTAAAAACATTCGGCCGCTTTATGCATTCGGGCATGGCCTGTCCTACACCACATTTGAATATTCCAGCTTAAAAACGAATGCAGAAAAATATAAGACGGACGATGAAGTGTTGGTGAAAGTCGATGTCACGAACACAGGTGATGTCGAAGGTAAGGAGATAGTACAGCTTTACATAAAAGATGTCGAAGCTGCTGTGGAGCGACCTGTAAAGGAATTAAAAGGTTTCCAAAAAATTCATTTGAAGCCCGCTGAAAAGAAAACGGTTTACTTTACGCTAAACAAGCGCGACTTTGCTTTTTGGGATGAAACATCTTCTTCGTGGAAGGTTGAACCTGGAAAGTTTGAAATTTTAGTCGGTTCCTCCTCGGATAAAATTCATCAAAAGGCTTTGATTTCTATTTACTATCCTTCTGCTGAAGCCATCGTGTATCCGAATAATGATTCAGATCTGGAACGACTCGCCGCCAAAGAAGTCAGACGCTATGTTTATCTCCGTACCGGGCAACTGCTGCCTGTAAAAGAAGTGAGTTCAATTCCGAATAATGCTGACTTAATTCTTGTCGCGGAAGATAATAATCCTTTGGTTGATGAAGTGAGCTCTTTAAATGCACCTTCAGGGGGGTTCTTTATTAAGTCTGAAAGTCATAACGGGCGCACCATCCTTGTTATTTCCGGTGACGATGCCGTCAGCACCTTATATGGAGCCTATCGTTTTGCGGAGAAACTGGACTGCCGTTTCTATTTTCATGGTGATGTGGTTCCTGATACAAAGATTCCGTTGAGCTTAAGAGGATTTGATGAAAAAGGTCAGCCACTTACAAAAAATGGCCGACAATGGACCACTCGCGGTGCTCAGCCGTTTCAAAATTTCCCTGCCGGAGCGGTGATGTGGGGTAAAGATGACTGGAAAATGTATGTGTCTCAATTACCGAAAATGGGTATGAATTTTATTGGCCTGCACACCTATATGTATGACCCGGAAGACGACCATGTCGGGGATTATGGGCCAAACTTAAATATTTGGATCGGTCATGAAGATGATTTGAATCCGGATGGAACCGTGAATTTTGCATTTGATGCAACATTCTTTCATACCCATCAGGGTATTATTGGCTGGGGGAAAACCGATACGAGTGATCTTGTCGGCGGAACCAGTCAGTTATTTCCTACCGACGGCTATCCATCTGAAATAATCGGAGAATCGTATCATAAGGACCAGGCCGGTTACACCGCCTCCTTCAATAAAGCCGCTAAGCTGTTTCGCGAGGTCTTTTCTCTGGCCAATGCATTGGGTGTACAAACCGCAACAGGTATTGAAATACCTGTTGGAAAAGATGATGCAACGGATGAAGAACCAATGGTCAATGGCATTCCCGAAGTGCTTCAGGAACGTTTGAAAAGTCATTATGGATTAGACCCCTTTTCACAGCAATCGAGTGCCGAACTTTATAAGGGTATGTACAAGTGGCTGCTCTATAATGATATTCCCGTGGATTATTTCTGGATATGGACCACTGAAATATGGATGCCCTGGGGCGGCGCGGCCCGGGACAAGGTCAGAATTGAAGCGGCTAAAGAGAATATCCGAACGGCTGTAAGGGTTTACGAAAGCATGTCAACGAAACCCTTCAAACAGTTCGCTATGGGCGGCTGGGTATTTGGAGCACAGGGCGATCCGGATGTTTTTGGGGATGTTTTACCGGATTTAAATGCCGCTTATTCCTTTATGAATCCGCCTTACAGTGAACGCGGAAGGCATATGAAGACTGAGGATTGGATTGATATGGTTCCCTCGGGCAGAATTAAATGGCCCTTTACCTGGTTCGAATACGACTACGCCCTCGAGCAGCCGTCATTCCATATGAATCGTGTTTTTGAAGATGGCTGGAATGCCTATGAACAAAACGCGGACGGTTTCATTGCCGAGTTCTGGCGGACAAAAATGATAGCTGATATGTTTGCCGCCTATAAAGACATCACCTGGGATTATGCCTCGACGGACGCAACGATCACACATGATATCCCTTCGGACCGCAGGGACCGATACGCAAAAATTGATGCGGTTCATCTTGACTGGGCAATCCATGAATTTGGACCGGGCCCTGCAGCGGAAACCATTGCCGCCGATTTCGCCGCATTTGAAAAAAGAAGGGAAAGAAGATTCAAAAATGTCACCGATTTCAGAGAGGGTGCGGACGATATTTACTCCCAGGGATACATCACCGGAGGAGATTGGGGCAGTCGTCATAAATGGGGTCCCTGGTCAGAGGAGGAACCGACTTTGCAATGGGTTGACAATTGGAACGACCTTCGCAAGCAGGTTAAAGGGGCGGGTAATTTGGCACGTTTCGATTACTGGCACAACGTCTTGAAGGCCTATAAGCTGATGGCCAATATAGCATCAGAACTGAATCAGTACGAGGCAAAGACCCAGGCTGGGAATCTTTCCGAAGCCGCTGAACATCGTTCAAAACTGGCACGGCTTTGGGAAAAAATGATGAGTACCCAGGTCCGGCGTGTGTACGACGAAGTGGATTTAGGAGTCATTCTCAATCTCGAATGGAGAACCTGGAGAAACTGGATCGAAGGACTTTATGATGCCAGGTTCATAGAAGCCGGCGGTACATTGCCGGCCGATAAGGACCCTTCACAGGAATATACTGGCGGAAAGTTTATCACCTGTATCCCTCTATTAACTCGAGTCCAGCCGAATGAAGAAGTCAACATAAAAGCCCTTATCATGGGAAACGTAAGCAAACCGACCTTGCATTATCGTCCCCTGGGCAATCCTTCATTTATTTCAATGCCTATGACCCATGATGCGCGTGGTGTTTATCGCGGCACGATTCCCGGCCAAAATGATGATTTTGAATGGTATGTGACCGCTGAGTCAAATCTGGGCAATGTGATCTTCCCTGCAACGGCCGGTGCGGAACCTGCAGAAAGAATGTATCAAACCGTTGTTGTCACTCCATTGAATAATTAAGCAAGGATAAAAATGAATAGCAACCCAGGAAATTATCTGATTGTTTTTATTATTTCTTTATTCATAACTTGCGCAGCTTATGCAGACAAGCCAGCCTATTATGAGCCTACCTGGAATTCTTTAAGTGCTTATAATGTCCCGGAGTGGTTCAAGGACGCCAAGTTTGGCATCTATACCCACTGGGGACCCTATTCAGTACCCGGCTGCGGTCCCAACGGCTGTTGGTATCCGCACAACATGTATCGTGAAGGAACTGAACAATACGAATATCACGTCAAGCATTACGGCGGGCCTGAAAAATTCGGCTACAAGGATTTTATTCCTATGTTCACGGCGGAAAAATTCGATGCAGATGAATGGGCAGAGCTGTTCAAAAAGGCAGGTGCAAAATTTGCCGGTCCGGTTGCCGAACACCATGACGGCTTTGCCATGTGGGATTCGAAATACTCCGAATGGGATGTCATGGACAAAGGGCCCAAACGCGATATTGTCGGCGAGCTCGAAAAAGCCATCAAGAAGCAAGGGATGAGATATATCACAACATTTCATAACATGTTCAACTGGGAGTATTATCCGGTCTGGGACAAGAGGTTTGATTGTTCAGACCCGCGGTATTCCGATCTTTATGGTCAGATTCATGAACAGGGAGCGCGCAGGAATATCGCCTTTTTTGATGAGTGGTCATGGAAAGTCAAGGAAGTCATCGATAAATATGAGCCTGACGTTATCTGGTTTGACTGGGACTTAAGGGACATAAGAGAAGACTATGTACAGGACTTCCTTGCGTATTACTATAACAGCGCAGAAAAACTCGGCAAAGAAGTTGTTGTCCTTCCGAAGGGCCGTTCACATTCCGTTCCTCCGGTTACCACGGTTCCGGATTTGGAGGTAGAAAGAATGTCAGCCTTAACGTTCCGTATCTGGATTACCGACAGCGGTGTCGGCGATCCGGTAACGTGGTCCTGGGTGAGAAACCAGCCTTTCAAATCCGTTAACCGTTTAGTCGATAATTTGGTCGATAGAGTTAGTAAGAACGGTCTTCTACTATTGAACATTGGTCCGAAACCGGATGGGTCAATGCCGGAAGGTGGCAAGGAATGTCTTCTCGGTATTGGAAAATGGTTAGAAGTCAACGGAGAAGCCATATACGGCACCCGACCCTGGAAATACTCGGGCCAAGGCCCAAGTGAAGAAGAACAAGAGGAAATTTACGCAGAATATGAAGGGGAACCCGGATATAGTGCAGAGGATATTAGACTCACTGTAAAAAATAATGCGATGTATGCCATCTGCCTCGGCTGGCCGGGTGAGGAATGTACGATAAAAATCCTGAACTGGATGTATGAAGAGGAGTTCAAATCCATAAAAATGCTCGGCATCGACGAGGAACTCAAATGGTCCTTCAATCGAAAAGATGGCTTAACCATTAAAACACCTGATGAAAAACCTTGTGAACATGCTTTTGTATTTAAAATTATTAGAAACTTCAATGTCAATCAACCAAAATAAGATTTTAGGTTTATATAAAAGAAAAAGGAGATAACATGAATGAAACAAGCCTATTAAAAAAGATCTGTTGCTCACTACTTTTTGTTTTTTCTTTTACAACTTTGGGTGCTGCTTCAGGGAAGTTCTACGCCGTGGGACCGAGCGAACCGGTGGTCAAGTATCTTGATGAAGTGACTTCACCGGTACCTCGTGAAGTGCGGCGTGTTGCGGTGGAAGTGTTTTTCGACCTTATTCCTACAACGATGCGGTTTAGTATGCCGTGCTATCCATGTATGGTGACTGAAAATGGCATCCACTTTTCGAACGGCTGGACGGAAACCTACGATCCGAAAGCGTCCAGTTCCTGTGAGATCCTGTGGGATAATGAGGCACGCACTGCCCGCATGTGGATTGAGAGCCAGAATCCGGCTCGTATCGTCGTTCGTTGGCGCGCGGCCATAGCCGACCCTGACGGCAGGATTGCTCACAATGATATTCCAAGCGGCTCGCCCTACGGCAAGGGTGACTGGACGGACGAATGGTATTATATTTACCCGGACGGCACGCACACCCGTCACGTTCGGATTTATACGGGTCTTGCCGCGCAGAGTCTTCCCGTTACGGACGAGACTTTTGGAGACTCACAGCCGGTTAGGGAAATCCCTCCCAGCGTGGTACACGAGTTCCAGGAGGATTTCATCTTCGGCCAGCGCGGGCATATACCAGAGGACGACATCGAGGTTGCCCCTGTTACATTAATAATGATGGATGGCCGTAGCAAGACAATCTCTTACCAGCCCTATCCTAAGGATTTTGGAGCGTTTCTCGAAGCGAATATCAAGGTCATTAACCTTAAGTCCAACTATCAACCTTTCACCATTTTCCTGCCTTATGGCGTCGAGAACGAACCTTATCCCCCCGAAGGTGAGCTTCCGCACGTGTTCCAGACGTGGAGGGGAGGGTCTAAAAGTGGTTATTCGACCTCTCTGGGTCACACCCTCAATTGGTGGCACTTCCGCCGCACGGAGAACATCCTCGAGCAGGTCTACGTATCCGGTATGACGAAAGCAAAGGACCCCGAAGAGGAATTGATACCGCTGGCGCAGTCTTGGATACGGCCGCCGCAGTTAAAGGGAGAAGGACTTGAGCCGAAGTACAAGGTTCATATATATGATCAGACGCAGCGAGCCTACGTCCTTACCTGCGGAGAAAAAGGGGCTAGGAGATTTGAACTGACTTTAGCCGAAGCCGCCGAAGGTGATGAACAGGTATTCATCGAAAATCCCGCTTTCGTGATAAAAAAGTGGGGCAATGCTGATGCAGAGGTTACATTCAACGGTGAGAAACTTATCCCCGGAAAAGACTGTCGAATAGGTCACGAAGCGTCTAATTTGGTCGTCTGGCTGAACAGACGCACAAGAGAGCCTGCCGGGATTACAATCGCGCCGATTAAAAAATAATACTTGAAAAATAGCAAAAAAATTGAAAAATATTAGCAAACATTGATAAAAATTTTTATGAAAGGAGCAAAAATGAGCGCAAAAAAACTCATTCTTATGACCCTGTTTGCAGCACTCCTGCTTTCACTGACCGGATGTGCTCAAAAACAAGTCAAGCAAGTCGGTATGGTCATTCAGTTAAGAGAAGAGTATCTCGATGAATATAAACAGCTCCATGCCGATGAAAATCCCGGCGTCCGTGACCTGCTCAATAAATACAACATGCACAATTTCTCCATCTTCCTTCACGAGATTGACGGAAAATTGTACGAATTCGGCTACTATGAATATACCGGCGACGATTTCGAAGCTGATATGGCCGCTCTCGATGCAGAACCGAGAAACAAGGAATGGCTGAAGGTATGCGACCCAATGCAGAAACCCCTTGAAGGCGAGACCGGCTGGGCTATCATGGAACAAGTCTACTATAATCCATAAACAAATCTTATCAATTTCCTAAAGATCTATGCAGCCGGCTGTTCAGCCAGCCGGCTATATTTTATATCAAAAGGATAAATGGTGGTTATCTTAAGAAGACTTATCATATATATATTAATGCTAACGATACACCTTCCCGCTCTCGCTGAAAATAAATATGATTACCCCATTAAACCTGTTCCCTTTACGGAAGTACAAGTCACAGACTGCTTCTGGGCACCGCGGCTTCAAACGAATCAACACATTACTATCCCTTACGCGTTCTGGGAATGTGAGCAGACCGGACGTATAAGTAACTTCGAAAAGGCGGCCGGATTGCTGGAAGGTGAGCATAAAGGGGCACACTTCAACGATTCGGATGTTTATAAAATTATGGAAGGCGCCGCTTATTCGCTGCAGGTAAAGCCGGATAAAATGACACGGCTCTATCTCGATAAGCTTATTCGTATTATGAATGCCGCCCAATGGGAAGACGGATATTTGTTTACATATTATTCGGTACCTGAAAAACAACCGGAAAATCGATGGACAAACGTGGACTGGGCTCACGAACAATATTGTGCTGGACATATGTACGAAGCAGCCGTTGCTCATTACCAGGCGACAAAAGACACCAGCTTCTTAGATATCGCTGTTAGGAACGCCGATCTGATTTGTGATGTATTCAATCCTCAGGGCAGAACAGACCCGCCCGGCCATGAGGAAATCGAGATTGGGCTGTGTAAATTGTATCGAGCTACAGGTAACCAAAAGTATCTTGACCAGGCAAAGTTTTTCCTGGACCGGCGGGGACGAGAAGGCAGCCGGGGCCCCGAGGGCACTCGTGGACTGTACGGAGAGTATGCCCAGGACCATAAGCCCGTTACCGAACAGACCACAGCCGTAGGGCATTCGGTTCGGGCGGTTTATCTATACACCGGGATGGCGGATGTGGCGGCACTCACCGGCGATATGCAATATATTGAAGCAATCGACGCTATATGGAAAGATGTAGTCGGTAAAAAAATGTATATCACCGGCGGCATTGGTTCTCGGCATGGCGGCGAAGCATTCGGCGATAATTACGAACTGCCGAATTTAACCGCTTATAATGAAACCTGTGCGGCCATCGGTTTTGTATTTTGGAACCACCGGATGTTTCTTCTGCACGGCCACGCAAAGTACATCGATGTTATGGAAAGAACGCTCTATAACGGCGCGCTCTCAGGCATTTCTCTCGAAGGGGATAAATTCTTCTATCCAAATCCCCTTGAATCCCACGGCCGGCATCAGCGCAGCCCATGGTTTGGATGTGCCTGCTGCCCGTCGAATGTGACGCGGTTCATCCCGGCGGTCCCGGGATATATCTATGCTCAAAAGGACAATAATATCTATGTGAACCTGTTTATCGGATGCAAGGCTCAACTCAATACAAAAAATAATAGGGTCACGATGACTCAGAATACACGCTATCCGTGGGAAGGGAATGTAAGGATTACAGTTGAGCCGGAAAAAACGGATGAGTTCACAATCTTTATCAGGATACCCGGCTGGGCCCGGAATGAAGCCGTACCGACTGATCTTTATCATTTTCTAAAACAAACCAGTGAAAAACCGCGGCTCAGAGTCAACAATAAAGAAATTCAAGCCCCTATGCAAAATGGATTTGCAACCATAACCCGAAAATGGAATAAGGGCGACATCATTGAACTGAACTTGCCGATGCCTGTTAGGCGAATTATCGCAAATGAAAAGATAGAAGATGACAAGGGAAAAGTCACACTCCAGCGAGGCCCGATTGTCTATTGCGCTGAATGGCCCGACTATCCCGATGGAAAAGTACTGAACCTTCTTATGAAGGATGAAGAGGTGCTTGAGCCAAAATTCCAGGATGAATTGTTGAACGGAATCCAGGTTATTGAAGGCCAGGCTGTTGCTCTGGCTCATTCAGAAAAGAACAACTCGATCATAGAAACAAAAGTTCCATTTTTAGCCATACCTTACTATGCGTGGGCGCATCGCGGCCCCGGGCAAATGGCGGTTTGGTTGCCGCGAAATAAATCAGTTGCAACGCCGCTGCCGGCACCGACAATAGCCTCAAAGAGTAAGGTATCCGTCTCTTACGGCACCGACCCTTTCGCAGTAAATGATCAGATGGAGCCGCAAAATTCTAACGACCACTCCGTTATGTACTACCACTATTGGCCTCATAAGGGAACCTCCGAATGGGTACAAATGGATTTCGATAAGCCGTATACAATCTCCTGTGTTCAGGTGTATTGGTTTGATGACACCGGACAGGGCGAATGTCGAACCCCGGCGTCATGGAACATACTATATAAACAAAATGACAAATTCGAACCTGTCTCGAATCCCCAGGGTTACGGGACTGAAAAAGACAGGTTTAATAAAACTTCATTTGGCCCCGTCCAAACCGATGCGGTGCGAATTGAAATACAATCACAGCCGGATTTCGCCGGCGGCATTCATGAAATTAAAATACAATAATGTATTTATGAATGCAGCCAATTTGTAAACTTAGTGTTTGTTATGTTTTTGTTTGCCCTGCTTAGCATGCGATGGTATGATACCCACCAATGCACAGATGCCATAATACGGCGGCTCTTTATTAAATAAAAGAAATAGGAAAGGATACGATTATGCTAGGAACAACAGATTTTGGGGGATGGGACTGGGTCACACTGAGTTTGTTTTTTGTCGGCCTTATCGCGATTGTCTGGTGGGTACTCAGACAAAAGGAAGAAACCTCCGTCGATTACTTCCTTGCGGGAAGAAACGCCGGTTGGATTGCTATCGGAGCTTCTATCTTTGCCTCGAATATCGGTTCTGAACACCTGGTCGGCCTGGCCGGCGCGGGAGCGAAAACCGGCATGGCCATGGCGCATTGGGAAATGCATGCCTGGATTATCCTTGTTTTAGGATGGGTCTTTGTACCGTTTTACTCTCGGAGCATGGTTTTCACTATGCCGGAATTTCTCGAAAGACGATACAATTCCGGCGCCCGAATGGTGCTGTCTATTATTTCACTGGTCAGTTATGTCCTTACCAAAGTCGCAGTCACAGTCTGGGCCGGGGGAACCGTCTTCAAAACCGTATTGGGTATCGAAACGTTATCTGTTTGGGGATTTTCGATTGACTTCTTCTGGGTCGGAGCCATCGGATTGGTCGTTATTACAGGCTTATATACCATTTTCGGAGGCATGAAATCCGTACTGTATACATCCGTTCTGCAGACACCGGTTCTTTTGATTGGTTCTATTGTCATCCTTGTCGTCGGCCTCTACAAACTCGGCGGCTGGAGTGAGCTTGAAATGATATGCTCTCAAAACGTAACGGAATACGGCGATAGTATGATGTCGCTGATGCGCTCGGCGAAGGACCCGAAATTTCCCTGGACGGGAGTACTGCTCGGCTCGGCGATTATCGGCTTCTGGTACTGGTGCACCGACCAGTATATCGTCCAAAGAACCCTCTCGGCGCCGAACCAGAAAGTCGCAAGAAAAGGCACTATTTTCGCCGGTTACCTCAAACTCCTGCCCGTGTTTATCTTTCTCGTGCCCGGAATGATTGCCTTCGCCCTGGCAAGGAAAAACGCCATCATCCTTGATAATCCCGACCAGGCCTTTCCTGTGCTGGTTACCGAGCTGCTTCCCGTAGGAGTCAAAGGTATCGTCGTCGGCGGCTTAACCGCGGCGTTGATGAGTTCACTCGCTTCACTCTTCAATTCGTCCGCAACGTTGTTTACCGTGGACTTCTACAAAAAGTTTAAAAAACAAACCACGGAAAAAGAACTGGTATTTGTTGGAAGAATTGCAACCGCCGTGGTGGTTATTCTCGGTATCCTGTGGATTCCTGTAATGAGAGGACTGGGACAGGTGCTTTATGAATACCTCCAGGACGTCCAGTCGCTTCTGGCACCGGGCATCGCCGCTGTATTTCTTTTGGGTGTATTCTCCCAGCGCATCACTGCCGTGGGAGGACTGACCGGACTCATTGTCGGCTTTGTTCTGGGAATGTTCAGACTTGTAATGAAGGTTGCCTGCAAGGCCTTCGACTCGTCGGGTGAGATACTCAACAACTGGGTCATCAATCGTCAGATGGACCCTGAATTAAGCTCTATGCAGCAGTGGATTGTGAAATTTGTCGGAATAAACTGGTTGCATTACTGCATCTTTCTTTTCTTCCTGATATTGATAATGTGCTATGTGATTTCGCTCTTCACAAAACAACCCAGCCGTGAAAAAATTCAGGGGCTCACCTATGGCTCATCGTCACCCGAGCAAATTCGAGAAACCAGACAAAGCTGGAATAAATGGGACGTTATTCACACCGTGATTATTCTCGGCGTCATTGTCTTGTTCTACATTTATTTCTGGTAATCGGAACATGAATTGAAAGTTGTTTATATGAAGTCAGTAAAATTTGATATGGCTATAAAAACTCAAGGGAGGTTGAACACGTGTATCTATTAGGCTATGACTGCGGAACGTCATCCATTAAAGCAACTCTGATGGAAGTTGAAACCGGAAAAGTCCTCGCCTCGGCAATTTCCCCAAAAAAGGAAATGAAAATAATCTCTGAACATCCCGGCTGGGCCGAACAGGACCCTCAAACCTGGTGGGACAATGTCATCGCCGCCACCCGGCAAATCAAAAAGGATTTTTCCTTCGAGGCCGATGATTTAAAAGCCATCGGCATTTCCTATCAAATGCACGGCTTGGTTACGGTCGATAAGAATTGCCGACCTATCAGACCATGCATCATCTGGTGCGATTCAAGGGCTGTCGAAACCTCAGAGCAACTCGCGCAGCAAATCGGCCAGGAAAAATGTTTCCAGACCCTGCTAAACCTGCCGGGGAACTTCACCGCCTCAAGACTCAAATGGCTAAAGGATAACGAGCCGGAGAACTATAATAAAATTCACAAGGCGATGCTTCCCGGCGAGTACGTGGCTATGAAAATGACTGACCGGATAAAAACCACCCCTTCGGGTCTTTCCGAATGGATGCTCTGGGATTTCCGGAAGCACGGCCTCGTCAGGGATTTTCTGAGCTTCTATGACTTCAATGAAGAGTTACTGCCTGAATCGGTACCGACGTTTTCCAACCAGGGAGAACTTACAAAAAAGGCTGCTGATGAACTGGGTTTAAATACGGGCACACCGGTCTGCTACAGAGCCGGCGACCAGCCGAACAACGCGCTCTCACTAAACGTCCTTAATCCCGGTGAAGTCGCCACCACCGCAGGCACCTCCGGCGTTATTTACGGCATCATTGACCAGCCGCATTACGATAAGCAGTCCAGAGTCAATCCCTTTGTTCACGTAAATTACAGCCATGAGACTCCACGGTACGGTGTCCTTATGTGTGTCGCGGGTACCGGCATCCTCAACAGCTGGCTTCAAAAGAATGCCGCCCACGACCTTAGCTATGACCGGATGAATGAAATGGCTTCTAAAGCGCCGGTTGGCTCAGAAGACCTCTTCATCCTCCCCTACGGCAACAGCGCTGAACGCACACTCATAAATCGCGATATCGGTGCTTCCGTACACGGTCTGAACTTCAATATCCATAACCGCTCCCATTTGCTTCGGGCTGCGCAGGAAGGCATAGTCTTCGCCCTCAACTACGGCCTTTCAATTATGCATGATATGTCCGTCAAGGTCGAAACCGTCCGGGCCGGCTATGCGAATATGTTCCTAAGCCCTCTCTTTGCTCAGGCTTTTGCAAATGTTACAGGCGCTGTCGTCCAGCTTTATAACACGGACGGTTCACAGGGCGCCGCCAGGGGTGCCGGCATCGGCGCAGGAATCTACAAAACCTATCAAGATGCCTTCGTTGGGCTGGATTCTAAGAAAACATTCGAGCCGGATGAAAAACAAGCTGCCGCTTATAAAGAAGCCTTCCAAAAATGGTATGACCTCTTAGAATCTGTTTTAAAATATTCATAGCGTTAATGGAAAAGCGAAAAGCCCCGCGTAAAATGCGGGGCTTTTCGGAATGTATATAGATCGGCTGCTGCCGCAGTCGTTGCAATCGTTTAACTCTTTACTTTTTTGGGTTTCTTGTCTGCCGCCTCTACTTCCACTACAGGCAGGTATTTCTCCAGGATATTCATCAGCTTGGTAACATTGATGGGTTTGCTCAGATAATCATTACACCCGGCCTTCAAACACTTCGTGTCGTCTCCTTTCATCGCGTGAGCCGTCAACGCCACAATCGGTGTCACATAACCTTCATCACGCAGGGCCTTGGCAGCCTCTAAACCGCTCATACTCGGCATCTGAATATCCATCAGGATAACATCGAACTCGTTCTTCATGGCTTCCTCAACCGCCGATTTCCCGTCAGACACAATGACCACCTCTAAACCTACGCGAGACAAAAGACGTTTAATCAGCATCTGATTCGTAGTGGTATCCTCAGCCACTAACACCTTTCCATTAAACATTTTTGTTTTACTTGCGGATTCTTTACTCTCCTCGGCCGCGGGTAAAGATAGATTATCAAGTTCGGATTCTTGACTCTCATCAACATTAAAAGGTATCGTCAATGTAAACACCGAACCTTCATCCGGTCGGCTCGTGACAAGCACGTCTCCGCCGAGCCGAAAAGCCAGTTGTTTGGTAATCGCAAGGCCTAAACCGGTGCCTCCGAAACGCCTGGTTATACTCCCGTCCCCTTGTGAGAACGATTCAAATATCTTTGCGAGTTTTTCCTGGGGAATGCCTACGCCCGTGTCTTCGACATCAAATCGGATATGTGGATTGCCTTCTTTTTCTTCCAAAGACACATAGACATAAACATGTCCTTTCTCGGTAAACTTGATGGCATTATTCACCAGATTAATCAGGCACTGGTTCAACCGCGTCGGGTCCGTTTCGATAAAGGCGGGAAGTCCGTCACCGGTACGGATATCAAACTCAAGGTCCTTTTCGTTGACTAACTTGCGTGTCATCGACTCCAGCTCACAAAGTATTTTCTTCAATGAGCACCGCTGTTTCTCTATTTCAATCTTTCCTGCTTCTATCTTGGAAAAGTCTAAAATGTCATTTAAGAGTTCAAGCAAATGTCCGCTGCTTTCATGGATGATTAAAAGATGTTCCTTTTGTTCTGGCGTCAAATGGTCACTTAGAAGAATCTCGCTGAATCCGATAATCGCATTCAAAGGAGTGCGAATCTCATGGCTGATGTTGGCCAGAAACTCACTTTTGTAGCTGTTTGCTTTTTTCGCCCGTTCTGCCATCTGACTGGCCTTGAGTGTCTGATCCTTAAGGATTTTATTAGCTCGCTCGGCGCTTTCCTTCGCTTCACGAATTTCTTCTTCAGCCTGTTTACGCCCTGTAATGTCAATGGCTGTGCCTATTATGTGTTTCGGTCTGCCGCCGTTGTCCGATTCAACAATTTTTCCGTTAAGAGATATCCAGCACCAGCTTTCGTCCTTGGCGCGTAAGCGAAATTCTACTCTAAAGTCTTCCTGTTTTCCCTCAATATGCAAATCCAGCTGCTCTTGGGCCTTGTTAAAATCCTCAGCTTCTATTAACGTTTGCCAACCTGATTTGTCTTTCGGTAGCTCAGCTTCGAGATAACCTAACTGTTCTCTGAGCTGATCGTGTTCATATAAACGTACCTCTTCAGTGTCTAAGTCCATCTCCCAGATACAGGCACCGGTTATACTGAGTGCCTGGGACAGTCTTAATTTGTTTTCTTCAAGTGCCTTCTGCGTTTTGCGTAAAGCCACAAGTTCCTTCTGAGCCGTAATGTCATAAAGAATACCCTGGTTACCGTTGATTTGACCGTGAACGTTTCGGGTGCAGGTGGAAAAAAGAGTTGCGTGTATATTCTTTCCAGTCGTTGTTTTCAAAGACACCTCTTTAATCTGGACCTTTCCCTGTTTAAAATCCTCCACCAGCAGATCCCTGTCATTTGGATGGGTCCAGAAACGCTCCGGTAAAAATCCCAACCCTATAAGCTCTGAGTCGTTTTTCAGTTCCAGCAGTTTTACGAAAGCCGAGTTAACAAAGGTAGTTGTGCCTTTTAAGTCAGTGAAAAAAGCTCCGTTTCGAGAACTTTCCATGAGCTTGATGTAATTTTCTTCTTCTTCCTGAAACTTCTGTTTGATGGCACGGAAAATATCCGTCTGGGTAACAATCCCGCACAGTTGTTTCCCCTCCATAATAACCAGACGGCGGACATTCATCTCATCCAGAGCGCGGCTTGCGCTGAATACGGAGAACGTCGAAGGAATCGTAAGCACGGGCGAAGACATCACCTCCTCGACCAAAAGCTCGCGAGCGTCACTTTGCTGGGCCACGACGCGGTTCAGTAAATCTCGCTCGGTAAGAACCCCCACAACCTCAGCGCCTTCTTTTACGATGATACACGAAATATCTCGCTTTGACATCACCTTTGCCGCTTCGGAAACCTTCGCGCCCTTAAGAATTACTGCGACATCACGATTCATGATTTCACTGACGTTTTTCCACATTCCGTAGAATGTCAATGCTCGAACCAGATCAGTCTGTGTCACTACACCGGCCAGGAAGTCGTCTTTTAAAACCGGTAATCGTTTCACATTATGATTGCCTAAAGTCTTGCTGGCTTCCAGAATGCTAAGATCGTATGGAACCGTGTGAACCGGTGTTGACATGATGTCAGAGACTTTGGTTTTCAAAGAATCTTTGTTCCGGGCCACCACGCGTTTCAAAATATCCGTCTCGGTCACAATGCCGACAACATCTTTATTGTTAACGGCAATAATGCAAGAGATTCTCTTCATGGACATCACTTTTGAAGCCCGTGCGATGGTATCTTGTGAGTCAATCGTCGCAACATCGGTGCTCATCACATCACCTAAGACCAGCCATGCCGGTGAATGAATCAGAAATCGATCCGAATATACTGTTCGAACACCCGTATCTAAGACAGGTTCACCGCTTCGTGTTTCATTCATAGATATTCCCCTGACATTTATCTTCTTTATTATTTGAGCCAGGCCTTACATTAGAAAAAGATATTTTGAAACCTTTACACAGTAAAAATTTCGTCCGCTCAAGGAGATGCCTTAACTACCTCTGCGGCCGTGGGCCTTACCTTTTTATATATTTTGGCCGAAAACCCTCTCTTGAACGAAAATACATACATTATTGTAAATCCGTAAGAACATAAAATTTATAGTATATTTGTTTCACGGCAATTATAGGACGACAAGCCTCAGAAACCGCTCAATCAACGGGATGAAAATCCGGAAAGACACTTCTGTTGGTTTGACTCAATCGAATCATAGCTGAATCGCTGAATGAGAGTAAGGGTTGACTTAACGATAACAAAGATTTATTATAAACAGGATGACAGTATCAGTCTTCGCAATACTACAGAACTGGCATAACAAATCGAAGTTCGAGGATCTGAATAACGGAGAAAGTGTTTTCATGCGGACAAAAAAATATCCGTTTCTCCTGATGTGCTTGCTCATAGTCACTGGATTACCGGTCCTTTCGGCTTGGGCACGAAAAGATCTCCAAAGGACCACGAAGGTCGTAGATATCCGATTCGGTATGATTGAACCCCCGGTCGTTGCACAAAGTGACATCACGGTTCGAGCCCCCGCTTCGAACCAGCAGCTCGAAGCCGTACCTCTCGAATGCAGCGCTCTGGCCTGGGCGGATGAACAACTGCTGATACTCAGTGACAGGCATGACCATATCGTCTTTACCTGCCCGCTTGACTTAAAAAAGATGACCGTCGGAACACCGCGGCCCCATGTTATTATTAAAAACGAACAGCAGTTGCTCAGAGATGCGGAATGTATGACCGTAAGACGAAGTCCGGCAGGGGGATACATCGTCTATGCCTTATGCTCATTAAGTAACGACCAAAGCGAATTGCCCCTGCCTAAACGGCGGCATATGCTGCGTTTTCACTTAATCAAAACCGACCCATTTATGTTCAGAAATCCGCTGGTTATCAATGCGTCTACGATACGGGACACGGTGGATAGCTACTTCAACATGACAGGCACAGAACCCTATCGTGCATTCTACAGCGACTTCACAGGCACGAATCAAAACACCTATCGATGGGGAAATATAGAAGGCATAACCTTTACGCCGGAGGACTCCGCGCTGCTCTGCGCAATGCGTAATCCCCTGCATAATGAAAAAGCGATTTTGTTTGTCGTTGAAAACCTTGACGAAACCTTTTTGGCGTTGAATCCGAAAAACCTGCGAATTACCGACATCTTCACGCTCGATTTAGGCTCCAGAGGCATCAGCGATATCTCGTGGGACCCTTTGACAAAAGGATATATTATTACAGCCGCCAAAAGTAGCGGTCCAAAGCTTAGTCAGGACCAGCCTTACCCGCCGAACACCCTGGACGGTGCGCTATTTTGGTGGTCGGGAAGAAAAAACGAAAAACCCGTATTGTTTGCGAAATTTCCCGATTTGAAAATTGAGGCCGTTTGTCGCCTGGGACCAAATCCTTACATTGCGGTTGGCTCGGATGAAGCTGACGTCAGTGAAGGAAGGCCCATCCAGAAGCAAAGTATCTTGACAATAATGTATTTTACCGGTATAGACATGAAACTGTAAAAATGGACCCTGAAGAAAAAGAAAAAGGACTGATGGACGAAGCCGAATTTGAGGCCAGCCTGGTCGCTGACATTGATTCTGAAATAGTCGAAGCCGAAACTCAGATCCTTGATACCTCACAAATCCCAACCCTTGCCGAGGCTCCCGAGGATAAAATCAAACAGCCCGCGTGGGCAGGAAAAAAACTGGGTCATTTCAAGCTGCTCAGACTTATTGGTGAAGGCAGGATGGGACGCGTTATACAGGCCGAAGATGTCAACCTTCACCGCATCGTTGCCCTGAAGATTTTGAACAAGCGTATCCCCGGTGTCGACGACCGCCAGAGAGTGCTTCAATTCCTGCGCGAAGCCAGGGCCGCCGCAAAACTCGAACACCCCAATGTTGTTCGTATCTTCGAAATCAACGAACATGACGGCTGGTGGTATATAGCGATGGAAATCCTCGAGGGTGAAAACCTCAAAACAATCATAAAAGCAACCGGACCTCTTCCCCCGCCCCGCGCCTGCATACTTATCGCCGACGCTGCAAACGCACTCGCCGCTGCACATGAACTCGGAATTATTCATCGTGATATTAAACCGACCAACCTTATGCTCACACGTTCCGGACGATGCAAACTCACCGATTTCGGACTCGTCAGGCTCGGCGACCCCGATGACCCGTTCGATTTCACCGATAAGGCCGTCGGTTCGCCGCAGTTTATGGCTCCGGAAGTAATAAATCGCGCGCCTCAAACGCCCGCGATTGACATCTACAGCCTGGGCGGGACTTTATTCTATGCATTGACCGCAAAACCCCCTTATACAGGCACCAAAATCGAAGAAATCCTAAAAAAACATCTCAATGAACCGGTACCGGACCTCTCTAAGGAAATATCCGATGCCTCCCCCTCTCTCGTGGAATTAGTAAAGCGAATGATGGCCAAAGACCCTGAAGACAGACCCTCCGCGACAGATGTCGCTGCCACGCTGCGCGCGGAAGCCATCACATGGAAACCGGAAGACAGCGCCCTGTTGAGTTCGATGGGCTCCGCTTTGATTTATCCGCACGACTCAAGAATAGGTGCACCGACTGTTCTCACCACACGAAAAGCTCCCTCGATTCTCACCCGCTCGAAGAAAAAGTTTATGTCTGTGAAATTCCTGCTCTTTTTGATATCTGCCGTAATTATACTACTCGCGATTGCGGCATTTTTTACCGCTGATAGGTGGCTTCCGGCGAAAATTCCCAGCGCAGATTTCTCTCAATTCTTTCCTGAATCACCTCAAACATATGGAGTCTTGCCTGCAAATACGGCTTTTCCACCTATTCCGCCCGATACGGTGAATCCCCCGCCGTTTAGCTGGAAAGGAAAAATCAATATCGAAAATTCCAAATTTATAGCTGCACGGTCGGGACGCTATTTCTATTCCTTGGATGACCCTCGAGCGGTCTTGATTCGAGCTGATGAATGGGTAGGGTATGAATCCGCCAATGAAGCTCTCGCGGATGGAAAAATAGCTGCGCCGTAAACTAATACCTCGTACGGTCATCAACAAATCGCCGTAATATGAACAACGAGTAAATCCACACCGACACTGTCACAATCACTAACAATACAAGAAATGAAATCGTTGTCACAGCTTTTCCTCGTTGCTTGACTATCTCAGACGATACCTGCTGATGCATTGAATTTGTTACTTGCTCCATCCCGTTACTGTATATTCTTTTTTGTTCCTGATAGGCGTCACTATAAAGTATATCTTGAGCTGCTGTGTTATTATCATCCCGTACATAATCAAATGCTTTGTTCTCCATCTCAACCAGCTTTATATTGGACAGATTGGTCTGGCTTACCGCTTCTGATATAAATACATCAGGCCACAACGCCATCGCCTCATTGATTCTGGAATCTAAAAGCGGTTCAAACTCCCGATAACGCTCCTCCCACTTTAAATCTCCTGTTGCCGCCGCCATCCTGGCCGACATCGTCAGAACCTCATCGAGATGTACGATACTGCCTGTCAATTCCACCGTTTTAAAAATTCGCTCCTGTCCGGCCTCAAATTCTTTATAGGAATGCCAGGTATACCATATCAGACCGCACAGCGTCACCACCGTCAGCAAAAACGCTGCTGTAAACAATCGAACCACAAGTCCGCTGCTGACGGCATTGCCGACTTGACGTTTACGCTCACCTCCGCGTACCTCTGCATTTGTTGGAACCATCGAAAGGCTCCTAAAAGAGTGGCCGGTTGATTAAACTAATACAAATAAACTTCAAACCGAATTATCCCTATTTCTTAGCCGTTTGAGTGGGAATGGTCAAGATATATTTTTAAACGATTTTCAGCGCCCCGCAATAAAACAATTATCTCAAAGAACCCGACAGAAAAGATGAAGTCCGCAAAAATTCAGGTAACCTTGATTTTCTTTCTGGCATGTATCTGGGAAAGAATCATCCCCCCGAGCATCAACGCGCATCCTGCCAGATTCTGGACTGACATTGTCTCACCAAGTATAAGCCATCCCCCGACAACAGCGAAAACCGCCTCCGTACTCATTAAAACCGAGGCATGTGTCGGATGAGCGTAACGCTGACCGACCACCTGCAGCGTAAAGGCAATACCCGTCGACATAATCCCAGCATAAAGAAGGGGAATCAATGCTTCACTGAGTTGTCCAAAATCCGCCGTTTCCACAGCCGTCGCCAAAATCAAACTCAATACACCGCATACAATATATTGAAATAATGCCACTTTAAGTGCTTCAAACCGCCTCGATATCCGACCGATAAGAAGAACATGGCCGGCCCAGAAAAACGCTCCTAAAAATACCAGCAAATCACCTTTATCTATGTCAAAACGCCCTTTAATACACAATAAATATAAACCTGTTATCGCCAGCACAGCCCCCATCCACGTTCCAGTGCCGGTCCGTTGTCCCCACAAAAGCCCCAGCATCGGCACAATAATCACATAAAGACCCGTGATAAAGCCCGCCTTGCCCGCCGTGGTGTAAACCAGACCATGTTGTTGAAGGGCAGCTCCGAAAAACAAAAGAACACCCGCCGCACCGCATTCCAGGAAAAATGATGTTCGCCTGCTCTCGGCGTCATTCTTAAACGGCCTCTTGCCTCGGGCAGACAGAAAAACCAAAAGTAAAAGAAAAGCACTGCCCAATAAGAATCGAACTGCTATAAACGTGAACGGCCCGATATGACGCATCCCCATCCGCTGAGCCACAAAAGCAAACCCCCATATAGCGGCTGCCCCAAGAAAAATAATATCGTATTTAAGTATCGTCCCTTTCGAATCCATGGAAATAAGGTTGTATGCCAATTTCAGCCTGGATTCAAATAAATTCTCATGTGACATTCGTTTCTAAGTGAATTACCCCTGTTTGCGAATCAAAATCACTTGGGTGATACTCAAATACTGTTACATGGTGCCCTCCTCATCAAAACAGCACTCACACTCTTGATAACCGGCCTGGTGTGCCTCATTTAAAGAATGAAAGGGCAGAGCACGGCCGGAGGATATAATCTCATCGATAAGACAGCCTTCAAGTTCTTGATCAAGGTCATGAACTTCTTCGTTTTGGGTGTTGCCGCAATACCTGGCACCGTAAAGAGGCGGCCCATGTCGTCTTGACATACACAAATCCTTTCATAAGGATGTAATAATCAACTCTGATGTCTTCAAAAATTATAACAAATTGTCAAAAGCAAAACACAAAACCCCCACACCGCCTCCCATGGCGACTTAATTATATACATCATATCGACATTCAGTCAAAATAAAAAAAATTTTTGTTATTTCTTTTTGGATAAGATATTTTTATAAATTAGGGGAAGTAATCGGCAAAGTTAAAATTTCCTTTTTTCAAACGGTGTTTAAAATGAATGTAAGAATCAAATACTATAGCTTCCTGTTAGCACTTCCTCTTGTTGCTTTTGCCACATCGACCGGGCAGACGGAATCTCAAAAAGCGTACACGCAAAAAATTGCCGACCTGCAAAAGGAAATAACTCAGCTTAAGACCCAAATAATTGAGCAAAAAAAACAAATAGTACAGTTGAAATCCGAGCTCTTCAGCCTGAAATACGGTTCGGAGACCGATGGAAATAAAAAATCGCAGTTTGCCGACGAGTTTCAGAACATACAGTTACAAATAAGGCGGATTCAGGAAGAAAACAAACGCCTGTTACGTCTTTGCGAATTGTCGGGCATTGACCCGAAAGCCGATCCCAATGATATCAAATCCCAAAATACCTCACACCCTCCGGAAAAACGGCCTCGACCCAATAATATAACCGTAGGAAAGCTCTTTCCTGACCTCAGATTTGAAGCCTTTGACGGAACACCAGTTGACATCGACAGACTTCAGGGAAAAGTCGTTCTCATCGATTTCTGGGCTGTCTGGTGCGGCCCATGCATCCACGAAATGCCCAACCTCATTTCACTCTATAACAAATATCACAACAAAGGATTCGAGATAATCGGAATCAGTCTGGACAAAAATGCGGTCGATTTAAGAACGTATCTGAGTCAGAATCAGATTACATGGCCGCAGTATTACGACGGCAGGGGCTGGGACAACATCATAGCCTCCCGATTTAACGTAAACGGTATTCCAGCGACAGTACTCATTGACCGCCGGGGTATCGTCAGGTATCTGAATCTTCGAGGCGATCGGCTCGAAGAGGCTGTCGAAAACCTCTGCAAAAGACAATAACCAAATAGTTCATGGATATAAAGGAGAAGCAGTGTGAGAATGAAAAATCATAAAATACTAACAGCAGCCTCCGTGGGTTGCTGTGTTTTTTTTATAAGCCTCTTGGCCTACGGCATCAGTCGAGAGGAACAGGCGCAAATCAAAACATACGGCCGTTCCACCTTAGAGGGTCTTTCGGGAGTCTGCGTTAAAGTAAGATTGTCGTACCGAGAAGATTTAGATGAAAATCTTATTAAAGAGCAGGCACTTCAGAAAATAGCGGAAATGCAACTCCGAAAAGCGGGTGTAATGGTGTTGGATTCTGTCCAGGACGCCAACGCGGGAATCCTGTTAATAACAATTACGGTCGACAGCCTGGAAAACTCGCCCTATTATCTTGTTGGTACCTCTGTCGGCTTCCATCAACTGGTAACACTAACGAGAGACTCCGAAATCCTTACCTTTGCCGCAACCTGGCCGCTTATGCCCTCACCACGAACCTATGCATATCACCACCAGACCTGCAAGATAAAGATACCCGAAATCGTTAGCGCGCATATACAACGCTTCTCAGCGGATTACCTCGCAGCAAATCAATAAAAGTTTGAATAGGAAACCGTAAATAAAAAATCGAAACGTGTTCTGCGGCAATCTTCCTTAATTTCTCTCCCTGTGTCATTCCCGACCCCGATCGGGAATCCAGTAAGAATGGGGGTCATTGCGAGGAGCGAAGCGACGCGGCAATCTTCGATATTTTGATTTTTGTTTTTTGGTATTTATTTTTTAGCCGCACCACGGCTCCACGGCAATCTTCCATAGTTACTTTCCCTAATATCCTGCTTCCCTGATTTCCTGCCCCCTGATCACCTGATATCCCGATACACTGTTTTTCCTTTTACCCTTTTAATTTTTCACTCGCTTAAGCGCGTCATTCTGAGCGCAGTCGAACGGCTCTGGCTCTCGAATACGATTAATCATCCACCACGACTTTGTCATTCTGAACGGAGTGAGGAATCCCCCCGAGACATTGCGAAGCAATATAAAACCGAACGTCATTGCGAGGAGCGAAGCGACGCGGCAATCTTCGATAGTTTGATTTTTGTTTTTTGGTATTTGTTTTTTAGCCGCACCGCGTCTTTAAGACACTTTTAAACTCTTGAACCTTTGAACATTTATCACTAATCCTTCATCATTTATCATTCCCTTGTCCCGGGTGGCAGCCACTGAGTGAGCACAGCGAGCGAAGTGGATGGGTTTCAAGAAAAGTTGCAGAATCACCCCGAGGCTTTGCGCAGCAATATAAAAAATAATCAATAATCATTCATCATTTATCATTTCTTTTTTATAGTTGTTTTTCGAGCCAATCGGTTACAGAATCAATGAGATCAAGCAAGGCATCTTCTTCTACATCCTGTTGGAACGCGGGATCGTTTTGCCACTGTTCCAGGAGGTCTTCAAGCCATAGTTTTATTTCCTCAACATCTTCTTCTGTTAGTTCCTTAGGCTCTAATTGCTTTTCTGCGGCCTGGGCTGTTGCGGTTTCGGTAAAGTAATCCTGGGACATTTTTCCCAGTTCCATCGTTTCCGGCTGGCTAACACCAAACGTGCGCTGTTTCGCCCATCCCGCCTGCCACAGCCAATCCTCACAGAACAGTTCAAGGTCATTGTTGTCTATTGTATCGTTATCTGACAGGTCGCAAGTTTCATTATAATTGGGATCGCCATATTCAGTCATCCAGGCATTCGCCAGCATCGCATAATCGATGAAGTTAACGATTTCGTTTACATCGAAATCGGCCTTGCTCCAGTAATACTCATCCGCTCCCATATCGACCGTTGCGGTGCCGTCATCATCGCCGTCTATGACCCTTTCTTCACCGTCGATGTCGGTTTCATTCGGGTCATATGATGGGTCACCGGCATCGATACAGGCCGTTGAATCAGGACTTAAGTGATAATATTCATCATTCTCACGAAAATTAGGGTCGGAATTTGTATTATCCTGTCCAGGATAAACGGGACTGCCCTGTATACAGGAATACGTTACCGTTGGTGAAGAAGAGGCATCATTATGAATCTCAAAGGGTGAATCTCCCCACAGAATACAATTGGTTATTGTAGGATCCGAATAATAATAATTATCTATCGCACCTCCATCACCATATAATGAGATATTTTCTGTAAAGGTACAATTAATTATAGATGGAGACGAATTATCATTCCCCAAACCGCCGCCTGTACTTTCTGATTGATTACTTGAAAAAAGGCAGCTTTTTATCGTCGAGGAAGAATTAATCATGTAATTATAAATACCTCCATAATAGACACCTGCGATATTACCGCTAAAGATACATTTACTAATGTTGACTAACGTGCCGTCCTCATTATATAAACCGCCTCCATTCGATGCCTTATTTCCATATATCAATGTATTGTTCAATATCAGAGAGGTTGAATTGTTATAGATACCGCCGCCGTATAAATCCGTTTCATCTATACCATTTTCACTGATATTACAATCACTGATGGTCAAGACATCGCCTTCTTCGGCATAAACACCATGCGAACCGTTGTCTATGACTTCACAGTTCTCCAAGGTGGCTGAGGAGCTGCCTGTGATATATACTCCGCTGCCGCAATAACGATCACTAATGCCTGTTCCTACCGTATCCTTTGCCACGGTGTTTTTTATGACAGGTGATGCATCATCAATCTTAATCCCGGCGTACTGAGCATTTTGTATTATAAATCCGTCGAGGACAGTTGAAGCATCCACGTCGACAGCCTCTACAATGTGGTGCGTATCACTTGTTGACGAACCGTCCGGCAGGTTACCTTCAAGGATAGTCTCGTTCAGAATCCAGTTTCGCTGGCTGCGCTCTGTCTCATAACCTGCGAATCCGCCGTAGAGACCGACACCGTCCAATAGTTCAAAGGATACAGAGTAGTATGACGAGTCAGTATCGGTATGTGTGTAATACGTACCCGCGGCCGCCCAGATTTCATCACAGCCGCAGTCACGGGCGGTTTCAAGGGCGACCTGCAGGTCGGGATAGGCGTGCGTCCAGGACGTGCCGAGGTTATTCCCAAAGGCGTTAACATCGACATAAATGATATCAGGCGACCAGCAGGCAACAGGCGTGTTTACTTCGGTGTTATTATACGCACAGTCGCTTTCGATGTCGCAATAGTTTGTTATGGTTCCGTTCGGCTCAGCCAGTTCGTTGACCTGCACGACAAGTTCCAGCACCTCGTTCGGGTCATTGGCATTCAGGTCGTTTACCTCCCAGGTAACGATGTGTTTATCAGGGTCATAGTTGGCCAAGGGATAATCCGGAGGAAAGCCTAATTCCCCTTGCGTCCCGAACACAAAATCGGTCTCGACCGGCAGATAATCGGTGATGATGACGTTATTGTGGTCGATACCGTTTGGGCCGTAAGTGATTTCATAAGTAATATAATCACCCGGAACAACACTGTTCGGAGCGTTGACGTCCACCTTGTCCAGAAATATCTCCGGCGGTTTGTAGGATACATTGTCTTCAAGGCAAATATCAGCAGGATGTCCATCTACATTATTACCATCCGCGTATTGCAAAACGAGGTTACTGTCATAAATTTTGATATCCTGATCAATATAATTGTACTCGTCGAATGAGGTAATATAGACAAGGCATTTTTCAGAATCAAACGTTATTCCTGAGACCCTTTGTCCTACATCTACTTCAGAGCTTGAATAGGGGTTGTTAGTTGAAGTCTTTACAAGATAATTATGATCTCCATAAGTATGTGAGTATCCACCGGTATAGATCCAACTATTTCCAGCGCCATCATTATACACATCTATTGCTACACATTTTCTGTCTGTACTGTCCACAGTCACATTAAAACTATCAATAAAAGACCAATCACTTGTATCGTAAACATATACCGTATTCGTATTGTCAGTGGCATATAAAAGACCTTCGTTTTCATCAAGGGTGATTCCCAGACCATTGTTTGGAAAGCTTGGTAATTTAATTGTATCACCGTCCTGAGAAAGCTCTTTTAAATATGAGTTCCATTTATAGATAACAATATTATCTAAAGATGTAGAACCTTCCCTTCTGATACCGTAAAGCCTATCAACAGTATTATCCCAGACTATTCCGGCAAGTTCCCAAGGAGCTATTACAACGGGATCTTCCTCTGGTTTCATCAATCTCGCATCAATGACACCGATATTTTTAGACCCATCATAACTAACGAATATGGTCCAAGAATCAGGATCGATAGCTAAGCCTACCGCGCCGCTACCTTCTGGCATTCCTAATTGTGTTTCGGTTTGATACTTCAATTCATTGTTGATTATTTTAAAGGAGCTAATTGTGCTGTTAGAATGGTTCGTAATTGCATATACAGACTTGTTCGCTGCTTGCGTGGTACTAATCGTTCCGAACAGGGATAATATACAGATTATAACTATGGCTTTGTTTCCAGTTTGCATTTTTCACACTCCTAAAGTAATGGCTAATGATTTTATTTTCGTTTTCTTAGAAAAAGTCCGCCAATAGCTAAAAGTATAAATGTCGAAGGCTCTGGAACAAGAGTAACTGAGGCTGTTGAAGAAATATCTAAACTATTATCTATATAATGTCCGTAAAATAATGTACCCGTCAATCTTCCACCACTTATATCAAGCTCTCCATAATCTACAGGTAACCCGTCAATTTGAAAATCATATCCATAGATATAAATTGAGCTATAATAGTTTGCAAAAATCATATGCCCGATAGTGCCGCCATAAATTTTTACAATGCTATTATCATCAGCATAAATGGAACCATTCAAATCCCCTCCTGAAATTATTATTTCACTTTCGTCTATTGAATACAAACCACCATTAATTTCACCGTTGTTAACAAACTGCATTTTGGTTATGTCGTCAGTAATACTATTTTTAACTACAACATCATCGTTGATTGTAAAGTCAATAACATGTTCACCGCCATCATCATAAACAACAGTTGCAGTTGCGCTACCACTTAAAATGAATATTGTTGTGATTTGCATTGCTATATAGAGAAGTTTAGTTTTTCTTCCCTTTCCTCTCCTGTGGAATTTTTTGGTTTTCATTTTTATTTCCTTTCCAGAATTATTTGTATCGTATTATACCATTTATCCGTCCGAAAATCAAGAGTTTTTAGGAATATATTGCCTTTAAGGCGGCTTTGCTGGAAAAGGTTCGAGGCAGGTTCGTTTGTCCGGTGAGGACGGGCCGTATTCCCGGGCATCTGCGGCCGCGTTTTGGGTGCAAGGGCGTGGTTTCATTTTTTTATCCTTAAAATTCAGGATTCAATTACATTTATCGTATTATAAACCAGCCTGTAAGCATATTCAAGCATATATCCATTTTTTTTTTTTTAAATATACAATATCCTGTTATAACACCGCTAATAGGCAATATTCACAGGTTTTAAAGATCCAAAGCGTCTTACACGAGTTTAGATGCGCGATCGCCGCCCGCTGTTCCCTTATTTTTTGTGGGATATTAAAGGTGTCCTGCTTGTCCAGCACTTACTCCGCTTAGTGCGGCAGTACATTTTTTCCAACCCGCCAGACAGTTTAAAAATTTCAAATCATAATCCATAAATAATAAATCTAAAAAATCAGTGCAATCAGTGTAAATCCCGTGTCTAAAAAAACCAAATCGCAAATCGAAAATTGTCAAGTCCTGATTAAAAGTTGTCACTTTTTATTCCCCTATTCTTATGTTAAAGGATAAACCTGTCCGACGGAGCGGAGCGAAGGAGGACAGGTTTTACGCGGCCCGATGCACCTCCATCGGAACCCTGTAGCCCAACGACTGATGCGGCCTTCGGTAATTATACAACCTCACCGATTCGGTCACCGCACGCAACGCATCGGCCTTTCGCAAAAACCGCCCGCCCAGACC
>Ga0180434_10000124_pt1 | contig 110522 bp, 90 predicted proteins | sample SS_ome_7_FD_132453 | JGI IMG/M metagenome (GOLD analysis project Ga0180434, IMG submission 132453) | Hypersaline lake sediment archaeal communities from the Salton Sea, California, USA - SS_1_D_2 metaG | ecosystem: Environmental > Aquatic > Non-marine Saline and Alkaline > Hypersaline >... | reverse complement strand
TTTCGATATGACCGAATACTGGGAATGGAAACAGGGAACGACAACAGAAGACCAGCCAGAAGCGGTCGCCGCATGACAATCTCTAGTGGAAAGTGGAATTACACACTTTTTAGGACTTGATCAGTTTCCCCCGCAACAATCCTATCCAATGTACTAAAACACTTCTACGATGGGAACTTTATGGTAACTAATTGAGCACGTCTTGCCAAAAACCATAAAAACACAAAAACCCGCACAGCCTCTAACCATGCGGGTTTCAACGGTATGGAGCCACGGGGGCTCCTCCAGGGGGAGTCCCTGCGGGAGAACCCCGGACCTTCCCGAAAGCATTCGGGACGCTCTCCCGTTATTTTCGGGCAATGAGCCATTCGAGATACGCCCGGCTCTTTTTCCGCTTGAGAAAGGCTTCCCGTGTTCGGGCTTCAGATCGGGTTGGATATGGTTCCGTATACACCACTTGCAACGGCCCGCGCCCTTTGGTGGAGTGAGCGTACCCGGCATTATGCTGTGCCGGGCGGGTATCAAGATCTTTTGTTACACCAATATAATACCGGTCCACGGTCGAGCTATACAGTATGTAGAGACAGTATTGCATAAATGAAAAACCCTCGAAGCCAACGACCTCGAGGGTTGTAATAGTGTGGAGCCACGGGGGCTCGAACCCCGGACCTCGTGAATGCCATTCACGCGCTCTCCCAGCTGAGCTATGGCCCCATATTAAAAAACTCCCTTTTCAAGAAACCTGCCAAACACAAAAATATCCCGGACCTTCCCGAACGCCTTCGGGACGCTCTCCCAATTGAGTCATCAGCCCATTTGCTTCTCTCAAAAATCGGTGAAAAGGTACACCGAATTCGAACAATTGTCAACCCTGTAAATTCCCCGGATTATGTTTATCCCCCATTTTCCGGGTATTCTGTATTGCAGACGCCGGTTTAGAGTGATATATTTTTCTGATGTCCACAAAAGTAATGTTTTTACAACCGATTGGAGTTAGAGGAGTTTTTTAAATGGGTGTAATGTCAAATCTTCGCAGTAATACAAAAACCATGCTCTGGATTCTTATCCTGGCGTTTGTCGGGTTAATTGTGTTCGAATGGGGCGCCAGTTTCAGTTTCCAGGGCGGTCAATCCGGGCAACCGAAGCATATGGCGGTAATCAACGGCCGGGAAATTTCCCCCCAGCAATATTATCAGATGTTACAGAACGAGTACGAACGGGCCCGGCAGCAGTCGAACAATGATGCCCTGACCGAACAGCAACGCGATCAAATCGAAGAACGGTTGTGGGAGCAGCTGGTCAATGAGACCCTGGTACAGCAGGCAGTTGAAGAGCGGGAAATCATGGTAACAAGCCAGGACATTATTCGTGAATTACGGAACAATCCTCCCCAGGTTCTCCGGAACGTAGAAGCCTTTCAGACTGATGGTGAATTTGACCGGCAAAAATACTTACAGGCCCTGAACAACCCGGTGGGTGATGAATGGGTTGCTGTTGAAAATATGGTCCGTGCTTCTCTGCCGGCGCAGAAACTGCAAAGTATGCTTCTGGCTTCGGTCAACGTATACGAGGAAGAAATTCGGCAGCAGTATATCGATGAAAATATTAACTTCACGGTCGAATATTTACAGGTCCCGCTGCGCAGTATCGAGGACGAATTAGCCCAACCGTCAGAGAGGAAAATCGAGGAGTATTACGAGGACCATATTGATGAATACCGGGTCCCGGAAAAACGAATTGTTGAGTATGCGTCGTTTCCAAAGGCGCCAGCCGCTGAAGATACGGCAGCCGCGTATAATACTGCTATGGAGGTCCTGAGCCAGGCCAAAAACGGCGCCGACTTTGCACAGCTTGCCCGGGAATACTCAGAAGGACCATCCGCGAGCCAGGGAGGCGACCTCGGATGGTTTGGACCCGGGCAAATGGTTGGAGAGTTTGAAAAAGCGGCTTTTTCAGCCGACCCAGGAGATATTGTTGGTCCAGTAGAGACCCGCTTCGGATATCATGTAATTGCGGTCGAGGATACCCGGACTCAGAATGGCGAGCAGCAAATCAAAGCCCGCCACGTCCTAATTGAAATTTCTGCCAGCGCTTCGACTGTTGAGGAACAGCGTTCAAATGCGAATCTGTTCCTTTTCGACGCGCAGGACTATAGTTTTCAGGCAAGTGCTGACTCCAATAATGTGAAAATTAATACCGCCGCCCCATTTACCAGGGATGCCGGGTACATCCCGAACCTGGGACGATTCGAGGAAGCCATTGATTTCGCGTTTACCAATCCGGTTGGGACCATTAGCGAGGTGTTGGAAAATGATAACGGTTACTATGTCTTCCGGGTAAAAGAGATACAGCAGCCATTTGTCAAGCCACTGGAAGAAGTCCGGGAACGCATTTCACGGCAACTCCTGAACGACAATAAACAGGTCATGGCATACGAACGTGCCCAGGTTCTCCGTGCCCGGATAGACCAATCGACAGATTTGCAATCATTTATTGAGGATGAGGAAGGTGTGACATACAAACAACCTCCCGCATTCACTCTCTCCGGCAATATTCCCGGCATTGGCCGTAATCCGGAATTTAAAGGGGCCGTCCGCGGATTAAGTATCGGACAAATATCACCAGCCATTCAGACAACCCGCGGCGGATACATAATCAAATTATTGGACAAAACCGAGTTTAGCGAAGAAGATTACGCGCAGCAAAAAGAGGCAATCAAACAGCGGTTACTCAATCAGAAACAAAATGAGTTCCTGACCAACTGGCTGCAGTCCCTGAAAGATGATGCAAAAATCGTTGATAACAGGGATTATTTTCTCTAAAGGATTCCTTCATTTACAACATTCACGAGAACAGCCTGCCTATTTCGGCAGGCTGTTTTTTCATGCCTGTAAATCCACTTTTTCTTAATAAAGTAAATTATTAGATGTTTCTCTTAATAGGCTTTATTGTAGTCAGTTTTACGATTTAATATTAGATACACACGAAATGATTACTATGCCGGATTAATTCGCTGTAAATGCCAGACTCGATAGACAGAAACTAATGCATTAACCCGCAATCCAAACTCAAATGCGGTTAAGTGGATTGTTCTCTGAAATAGTACACTAGCTCTTCGACGGCTTCCTCCTCACCGATAATTGTCAGCTTGTCTCCCCGCTCAAGCACGGTATCACCATGAGGAACGATCATTGTTCCTTCACGGGTGATAAGCGCTATCAGGCACTTCTCATTGATTTGAATGTCCCGGATTCGTTTCCCGATAGCTTCGGATTCGATTATATTCAATTCCGCTACTTCACCCGACCGCACGAATCGATTCCTGATATCTTCCGGATTGGTGAGATCCCGCCACTCCTCCGCGAAGTTGATACCCTCCGCTCGGTTTGCCAGTTCAGCCAGGAATCTCAGATGCTGGCCGGGATCCTCCTTGGGACTGATCAAGATAAATAAGGCATAGACCGGTTCCTCCACGTTATCAAGGGTAATACCCTGTTTTGAGTGTACGATAACCAGTCCATGCCGGTGCACACCTTCCAGCCTGGCATGCGGCAGTGCTATATAACTCCCGATGGGCGTTTCTCCCATTTGGTTCGTCTCGCTGAGCGCATCATAGATCCGGTCAACTTGCACATTCAATTGGGTGGCGAGTTTTTCTGAACCTTCCCGGATTAAATCATCGTACGTTTGTCCGGTGTCATGGAATAATATGGCAGCGGTCAGGATGCTGTCTTCAAATGAATCTTCCTTCCGGAGTCCCTTCTCCCTGAGAATCTGCCGCAGCTCCTGATCCAATTGCGGCGTAGCTGCCTGTCCTAACCGCTGGAATACATGCGTTACAGCACCACTTCGTTTTACGCGTTTCTGCCCATAGAAAAAATACCAGAGCGCACCCAATACTACAATGCCGCCGGAAAAAATCAGTGGGATGGGCCCCAAAAACGGAATCAGGACGATGGGTGCCAGAATCCCAATAATCTGCGGGTAGGGATAAAACTTTGATTTGAATGAGGGATCATAGGATTCAATCTTACTTTCCCGCATCGCCACAACCGCCAGATTCACCAGCCCGAAAATCAGGAGCTTGAACGCGCTGGCAACCTTGGCAATCCCTTCCGGACTGAGTACAATGATAAAGAGCATCATCACGCTTATGGTGAAGAGGATAGAATTTGTGGGTGTGCCAAAGCGGCCCAATTTTTTAAAGGCAGGAGCCATCAGGTTATCTCTGCTCATGGCGAGCGGGTATCTGGAGGCAGCAGTGATTCCAACATTCGCCGAAGCAATAAACGCGATAATAGCGGCAAATGCCAAGAGAATCTTCCCTGGCACCCCGAAAAATCCCTGGGCCGAATCTGTCAGCGGTGTGAGCGTACCTTTCAGCGTCTCAGGTGGCACCGTACCGACCAGAACAATCATGACCAGGACATAAACTGCTAAACTGATAAGGAGAGCCGTCACCATCCCAAGCGGGATATTCCGTTCCAGATTATCGACTTCTTCGGCAACACTGGCGATTTTTGTCAGGCCGGCAAACCCCACGAAGACAAACCCGACAGCTGTCAGAAATGATTCCGAACCTTTAACGAAAAACGGAGTGTAATTTTCAGGTTGCACATGAAAGAACCCCTTGATAATAAAAAACGTTAAAATTCCGAGCAGAGCGGACACCAGCACGGACTGAACCCGGCCTACATTTTTTACTCCACTGATATTTAACGTCCCGAATACAACACAAAGGGCAATTGCAACTGGCTTCACCGGCAACGCGAAAAAGATGACCAGATATGCTCCGAGACCTATTAACTCGAATGCCGCCTTAAAAGAAAGCGACAACCAGGTACCGAAACCGGAAATTGTGCCGATAAGCGGGCCCATGCTCCTGTCGAGAAAGTAATACGTCCCCCCTGCTCGGGGCATGGCAGTTGCTAATTCTGCCTTACTTACCAGGGAGGGAAGAATGAGTAATCCCGCCACAACGTAGGCGAGAATCCCAGCAGGCCCCACTTTGCCATATACCATGCCGGGCAATAAAAACACACCGGAACTAAGCATCGGACCGATACCGAATGCAATTACTGCCGGCAACTTCAAATGTTTGCTTAAGATTTTTTCCGGTCCAACATTTCCTGCCATGTATTTATTCCCGTACTCGAAATTTCTGCGATTTTAATTGAATACTACTCATCCGAATCCCATTAGTCATATTGCATCGTTTCATTTTTGTGGAGTATGCTATACGGAATATTGAGGGTATCGAACAACTTTTTACTTTTCTCACTACTTTGGTAATCATATTCGGCAATCACCCGGGCAATGCCCACATTGACCAGCATTTTCGCACAGGTATAGCACGGGAACATGGTACAGTAGAGGGTTGATCCATCCACTGAAATACCGAATTTGGCAGCCTGACTAATTGCGTTCTGCTCTGCGTGCACTGTGCGAACGCAATGTTTCCGGAGCTCAATTTCTCCATCATCGTTTTTTTCATAACTATCGATAAATTCATGACCGACCTCACTACAGTGATCGATACCGGCCGGGCTTCCCACATATCCCGTGCTCAGAATATGGTTATCCTTAACTAATAACGCAGCTGAACGCCCGCGATCGCAAGTAGCCCGTTCCTGTGTCGAGTGTAAAATATCAATAAAGTATTCATCCCATGTTTTTCGTGCCATAATCTCCCTGTATTCTAATTTTATCAGACAAATTTACTATTATATCACCGAAAGGATAGCCACGTTTTTTCAGGAAACCAACGACATTCTCAGAGAGCTTTTCCGTTGTAATTCCAGACGCGTTAAATCCCCTTGACAAGCCCACCATCAACCTGGACAGCGGTGCCGGTAATGTATGCCGCTCTGTCGGAAGCCAAAAAGGTAATGGCGTCCGCCAGCTCACCCGGATCACCATACCGTTTCACCGGTACTTTTGCCGCCCGCTCCGATTCCATCTCCTCCGGAGAAACCCCGTCATCTTCAGCCCAGGCATTAATAAGATCAATTGTTCGCTGGGTCTTGAAATAACCGGGACAGACAACATTCACTGTGATTCCATCCTTCCCGACCGAGTTTGCCAGCGTCTTGCAAAAGGTGACAACGCCGGCCCGTGCGGTATTCGAAAGGATGAGATTGTCTATAGGCTGTTTGACTGACAGTGATGTAATAGCGACAATCCGACCCCATTGATGCTTTTTCATCAGCGGGAGCGCGCGGTAAGACATCTCAATAGTACTTTGGAGATTCAGGTCAGTCGCCGCCCGGTAATCCGCTGGTTCAACCTGCCGGTAGTTCCCTGCCGGTGGACCGCCGGCATTTGTCACAAGGATATCCAACCGGTGCCATTTTTCTTTGATTTCGCTGAATATTTCATCCAGATCAAGGGTGTTGGTTACATCACCGGGCAGCGCCAATACCTCCACGTCCGTTTCTTCGCGAATTTGTTCTGCCGCGGTGTGTAATGTCGATTCTGTCCGTGCACAGATTGCCACGTTTACCCCTTCCCTGGCGAGCTGGAGCGCGGTGGCAAATCCCAGTCCCTGACTTGCCCCGGCAATAAACGCACATTTCCCCTGCAATCCGAGATCCATAACAGACTCCTTTCCATATCCCTCTCTAATTAAATTATAATTTAACAACGAACCGGTATAATTGTGAAAGAATCATTTGTCCGTGTTCACCAGAGCTCGTATTTTGCTGTTCGTAATGAGAAAACGCGTAATCCAGATAAGTATTGGTCTCGGGCTGAGCGGTCTGTTTGCCTGGCTGGCAGTCAAAGATATCCGGTGGCAGGAGTTTTTCAACACACTCAACCAGGATAAAGACTGGTGGTATCTTGTGCCAGCTTCCCTGCTGTTTATGAGTAGTTTTATCTTTCGGGCTCTGCGATGGCATTACTTTCTGCAGCCGGTAAAATTCGTACGGTTTCATCCGCTGTTCAGTGCCATTATGGTAGGATACATGGGTAATAACGTGTTACCTTTTCGCCTCGGCGAAATACTCCGGGCGTATGCGCTGGAGCGCAATACGTCCATTTCCAAGTCATCCGGATTGGCTTCAATCGTCGTAGAGCGCCTGGTTGATACCTTCGGACTGCTATCCTTTCTGTTCGTTGCGATCTTTTTTGCTTCCCTGCCGGCCCGATACCAGTCCGCGATCACCATCACTGCAGTCATCGCGATTGGACTGCTCTTTTTTTTAATAGCGCTTACCTTTTTTGAACGTGTTACAAAAAATTTCCTTGATATGTTATTCAACCTTATTCCCGGTGTTTTGGCTGAAAAATTACGCGGGATTACCAAGTCGTTCCTAGAAGGTCTCAGCGGCCTGCGTCAAACGCATAATTACGGAAAAATTCTGGCACATACCTTCGTGATCTGGCTGTTGTTTGCCGCCTCAACCTGGTTTATGCTCAAGGCATTCAGGTTCGGGACACTTTACGATATGACCTTCGTATCCGGTATTGTGGTTTTTCTTATTGGAACAGTCGGCGTGATGATTCCCTCATCGCCAGGGTACGTTGGGACATTCCATTATGCGATTGTCCAGGCGCTGGCGTTATACAGCGTTCCAAACGAGCCTGCCCTGGGATTTGCCATCGTGATCCATTTAATGAACTACCTTCCCGTAACCGGGCTCGGTTTATTCTATTTTATCAAAGAAGGATTACGGTTTAAAGATGTGTCAGAGGCAACCGAGGATGCGGAGCCAGCGGATATCTCGGATGTTTATTCGCAATAAATACGATCTCACCCTCGGATTTCGCCTTGGATGAGAGACAAACGTGCTTTTAGAATTGTACGGATTTCGCCCGTTTGACGGCCTGATTAATGGTGTTTTTGTCTATTAACGACCTCACCCTCTTTGCCTTTACAACGGATTGGGACAAACTACGACCTCACCCTCGGTCCCTCTCCTTCGCAAGGAGAGGGAGGCGTGTTTTCCGGGCTTTGGAGTTTAGAAATTATTTGTTTTGAAGCCCCTCTCCTGACTTCAGGAGAGGGGTTTGGGGTGAGGTCATCTTTAAAACTTATTTACGATTTGTCTGCAACTTCCGAATCACCGTTTTTATTCTTTTCACGGTCTTTTCCGGCGCATTCACAACTAACTCATTCGGAAGTCTGAGTATTGCAATCCCAAAGGATTCTATATAGTCTGTTCTAGTTTGGTCATACTCTTGTTGAGCGCCGGAGTGGTGGATTCCCCCATCGACCTCGACTGCCAATTGAAGCGCAGGTGCGTAAAAATTGAGTATGTAATAGTCGACAGAATACTGACGCCGAAACTTGATCCCCAGACACTTCCGATTCCGCAGCATCTCCCACACCAGCTCTTCAGCCTCGGGTTGGTCTTGACGAAGTCGGCGACGCCGCTGTTTCCAGCGCTTTTTATTGTAGTGCTGTGACATATTATCAGCATTGTTAAATACGACCTCACCCTTCCCCGGAAGGGATCTCTGGTGAGGCGGTCCCTCTCCTTCGCAAGGAGAGGGAGAAGCGTTTTCCGGGCTTTGGAGTTTAGAAAATAATTTTTTAAAGCCCCTCTCCTGACTTCAGGAGTTGGACTGTCCCGTAGGGATCTCTTTAAGGAGGTGAGGTCAGATTTTACTCTTCCACCCTCTCAATACTCGTAATCGTCCCCAGTAACGAGTGGATTTTTACCCGGTCTCCCGGCTGAGGATTCTCGTACACTTCCTCGTATGGCGCCCGGGATTTGCGCTGGAGTTCTTCCTCATCTTCCTCAATAACAAAAAGAATATCATAATACCTTTGCCCGTGGATGGAAACTGGGTTTACGGATTTCAGAGTTGCCAGTGTGGTTTGCTTAAACACCTATGCCACCGGGATGATTAAATTCAAAATAAGCCCGAGGATAAATAATCCCCCGGCGCGCCGGTTATACCGAAATGCCCACGACACAAACCAGAGGGGCCAGACAGGATAGTTCTCCGGCTTTTCGGTAGGACGAGGCTCTGAATATTTTGGCCATGTCTCCTTCACCAGTTTCGGAATAGCCAGTAACGACAACAGCACCCAGAATCCCAGCGTTTGTGTGAGGACCAGAATAACCACTATCACGTGAAATGCGATGAACAGGAGTTTATTGAAAAACAATGCCTTATCCTCCCCCAGGAGTACTGGCAGTGTCTTTACACCGTTCACCGCATCAGGTCGTATTTTGTCTATATGTTTTCCGATAAGCACGGTAGTAACAGACAACCCATACGGAATGGACGCAGCGAACACCCACGCAGGCACCGTTCCGGAGACCGCAAAATACACCCCACCAATCATCAGCGGTCCCCAAATCAGGAAGACCCCTAATTCACCGAGTCCTTTGTGTTTCAGCTGGATTGGTTTGGCAACATAAAATACGCTGACGAACAATCCGGCGAGTGCGAACAGGAAAATTTCCCATCCTACCTGCACAGCCAGGTAAACGGCAATAATTAAGTCCAGTAAATTTATAATGAGGATTGCGCTCATCAGTTTACTCGGTGAGACCCAGCCCGATCGAATCGGATGCGGTGAATACAATCCCCTGGGGTAATCATCGGATTCATCGGTCCCGTTACGGTAATCAAAATAATCGTTGGTCATATTATTTGATGCATGAGCGAGGACGATGCCAATCATCGCTATCAGCCAATACCACCAGTTAATAGTACCTGCTGCCAGGGCGAATAGCCCCCCAATTATTCCGGAAATAATTGTCATGGAAAACACACACGCCCGCATAATTACCAGCCATTTGCTGATGAAATCCGCCTCTTCCATGGTGACATCTTCCGGCAGATTACATCCCTGAATCACGGTGTACCATCTTTTCCACATATCAGCACCCTCCTGAAAAGTTATTGACTTACTGCATTACGCAACTCGCGTAAAGTAGACCATAACAATATACCCGATATAGAGCAAAGCGAACAGCGCTCCCTTTCTTCGTCCGATCCTGTGACGCTTTCCAAGGAACATGAATACAAACAAGAACACCATTGCGAGGATTGTGACCCCCATATCCAGATTAAACGACGTGTGATACGGAATATCCTTGATACTCCCTGATACCCCTAATACCAGGGCAATATTAAAGACGTTTGATCCAACGACATTGCCAACTGCAATATCGGAATTTGACTTAAATGCGGCGTTTAGCGATGTGATTAACTCAGGCAACGAGGTCCCGAGTGCCACGGCCGTCAATCCGATAAACGCATCGCTGATTCCCATTCCGCTGGCGATGGACTCTGCTCCGTTGACAACCATATTTCCACCGAGACCTAGTCCTAATATCCCACCGATAACAAACAATATAGACTTTTTCAGGGGGATAGTTGGCAATTCACCGAACAATTCCTCGTCAAGGCCGGAACTAAAAATATATACCATAAATAAGAGGAAAAAGATCAACAGGAGAATGCCATCACCGTTGCTCAGAATATTTTCTCCTGTCGGGACGAACAGCAGATCATTGGCAAGAATCCCCAGGACAATGGTAATAATCAGCGCAAAAGGTATCTCTTTCCAGATAGTTCGACCCTGAAGCGTGAGGGGCCTGAAGAGTGCTGCCACCCCCAAAACCAAAAATATATTTGCGATATTGCTGCCAAGGACGTTTCCAAGCGCAATGTTTTCGACATTCGAAAAGGAGGCCACCAGATTGACGATTAACTCCGGTGCAGAGGTGCCGAAGGAGACTACGGTTAATCCGATGACAATTTCGGAGATATTAAATCTTTTCGCTAACGCAGACGCGCCGTCAACCAGCCAATCCCCACCTTGTATTAACAGAACAAACCCGACGAGAAACCCGACAAAACTCATCCAAATCATCTCATTCTCATTATTTAAAACAGCATCAAATACCAGTCTTTTACGCTCTTCTGTTATTCTCCTGAAAACTCCGGTTTCCGCTTCTGGATAAATGCCCGGGTACCCTCACGGCTGTCCTGGGTGCTGAACGCCAAACCAAATAAGTTCGCTTCCAAATTTAACCCTTCGGATAATGGTAAATCCATACCCCGGTTGATTGCTTCCAGAGACAATTCGACGGCTTTGGGGCCCTGGTTCAGAACCGTTGTTAAAAATTCCCTTGTTTCGGCAAGTAAATCCTCCTGGTTAAAGATATCGTTAACCAGGCCAATATTTTGGGCAGTGGCCGCATCGATTCGATTACCCGAGATAATTAATTCTGTTGCTTTTGCAGGTCCGACTAAACGTGCCAGACGCTGAGTTCCTCCCCATCCCGGGATAATCCCCAACCCAACCTCCGGTTGGCCGAAAATGGCATTCGACGATGCAAAGCGCATATGACACGCTAGCGCTAGCTCACATCCGCCGCCAAGGGCATATCCATTGACAGCAGCAATCACCGGTTTTCCAAGGTATTGAATGGTATTGGTTAGTGTCTGACCCCTTCGGGCAAAATCACGCGCCTCCACCGAATTGAGATCGGTCATTTCTTTGATATCCGCTCCTGCAACAAAGGACGTTTTACCTGCCCCGGTCAGAATGACCGCCCGGATGGCTTCATTATCGTGTATGTCATCGAAACATTCCTGCAGTTCTGCCACGACTTCTGAGTTGAAAGCATTCATCGCATCCGGACGGTTGATTACTACCGTGGCGATCTTGTCATCATCTGTTGAGTATGTTACATACGAAAATGTCATGGCTCACTCCCTGCATTTTTTCTGATATACTATCTCCTACTGAAGGACCAATTGAAACTGGCGTATTGCTTCCTCGATATCCTCCTCAGATACCATGAGATTGGTGACCGCACGCACCCGGTCACTGGCGATGGGATTCATATAGATATCTCTTTCCCTCATTGCGTCACAGAGATCAGCGGCAGTCATCAAGTCCGGATCAACATCAAAGATCACAATATTGGTCTGCACCCATTCCAGTTCGACGGAAAGCCCCGGCATCTCTGCCAGTCCGGCAGCAAGTTTTTTCGCATGGCTGTGATCGGTTTTTAGCCGGTCGACGTTATTATGAATTGCATACAATGCCCCGGCTGCAATAATCCCCGCCTGTCGCATACCACCGCCAAAGATCTTGCGGTACCGGTGTACGCCGGTAATGAACTCATCATGGCCCATGACAATCGAGCCGACCGGGGCACCTAACCCCTTGCTAAAGCACAACGTCACCGAATCAAAATGGTTTGCATACTCAATCGGGGCAATGCCTGTGGCAACGACCGCATTCATGAGGCGTGCACCATCCAGATGCATAATTAATCCATGCTCCCGGGCCAAGGCTGATATTTCCTCGATCACCTCTACCGGATAGACCACACCGCCCGCACGGTTATGGGTATTCTCAAGCGAGATAACTTTCGTCACAGGGTGGTGCACATTCGCAGGCCGGATTGCCGCTCGAATTTGTTCAGCGGTCAGAATCCCATGATCGCCCGGTAACGGATGCAACTGGATGTTACTCAGTAGCCCCGGACCGCCGGCCTCATAGTTAAAGATATGACAACCGTATTCACAGATGACCTCATCTCCGGGCTGAGTATGCGCACCCAGACTTGTCTGGTTTGCCATTGTTCCGCTGGGAACATACAGAGCCCGTTCCTTGCCGAACAGTTCTGCACAGTAATCCTGCAGAGTATTAATCGTCGGATCTTCACCGTACACGTCATCCCCCACCTCTGCCTGCGACATGGCATTCCGCATGTCATCAGTTGGTTTAGTTACGGTATCGCTGCGTAAGTCAATCATAAAGAAGAGTAACTCCTAAGACAGTGTTAGAATGTTAAGGTGTTCGGGTAAAAACGTGTTAATATTAAAATCGGTCCAGGGTCCATAGTCTCCAGTCCAGGGTCGGCGAGTATAAATCATTTTTCTCTTATTTGTAGCCTCATTATTTATTTTCTTTGCGCCTTCGAGACTTCGAGGTAGCATGTTTTCTACTTGGCTCTTAGTTCTTGGTTCTTGGTTCTTGGTTCTTGGTTCTTGGCTCTTGGTTCTTGGCTCTTGGTTCTTGGCTCTTGGTTCTTGGCTCTTGAATTTAGAACTCCTGTTTAAACATTTTCCCGGACAATATCGGCGCCAATCCCTTGTAACTTCTTTTCGATTTGCTCGTATCCGCGGTCGATGTGGTAAATCCGCTGGATATCCGACCGGCCGTCCGCAATAAGTGCCGCCAGAATGAGCGAGGCACTGGCGCGGATATCCGTAGACATGACAGGGGCGCCTTTCAACGAATCCACCCCTTTCACAACGGCCACATTTCCTTCCAGAGAGATGTTGGCACCCAGCCGGTTGAGCTCGGCAACGTGGGTGAAACGATCACGGTAAATCTCCTCGGTGATGACAGCACTTCCTTCGGCGGTGGCCATGAACGCCATCCACTGTGCCTGCATATCGGTCGGATACCCCGGAAAAATGGTGGTGGTAATATCATTAGCCAGGATAGGTTCTGCCCGCGAGACGGTTAACTTATTGTCTTCTACCTGCACATCGGCACCGGCGCGCTTCACCTTGTCAATCACCGCCTTCATATGCTTGGGATTTACCGGGCTGATTTCCAGGTTTTCGCCGGTCATGGCGCCGAGAACAAGATACGTTCCAGCTTCGATTCGATCCGGAATCACCGTATAATCCGCAGGATGAAGCCGGTCTACTCCATGGACCTCTAATACATCACTGCCAATACCACGGACGTCGGCTCCCATCGCGTTAAGAAAGTGACCCAGCGCCCCAATTTCGGGCTCTCTGGCTGCGTTTTCGATGGTAGTCACACCCTTGGCAAGCACTGCCGCCATCATTATATTTCCTGTCGCACCAACGCTGGAAATATCCAGGGTGAAGTCTACTCCGTGCAGCTCATCGGCTTTTGCGATGATGTAACCGCCTTCCAAATCGACCTGAGCCCCGAGCGCCTCCATTCCCTTGAGGTGTAAATCCACCGGCCGGGGTCCCCACGCGCATCCTCCCGGGAGCGAGACCCTGGCTTCCCCGAATCGTGCCAGCAAGGGGCCCAGCACATAAAACGACGCCCGCATTGTTTTCACCAGTTCGTAGGGTGCTTCCGGCATATTCACCCCGGAGGTATCAATCCGCATCGTCCCGTTACCCAGTTCGGCCGTTCCACCAATGATTCCCAGCAATTTCGCCATCGTCCGCGTGTCCCTGAGATTGGGGACGTTTGATATAGTGTATTTTCCTGGAGCCAGGATGGCAGCGGTCATAATCGGCAACACCGCGTTTTTCGCCCCACTTACCGGGATATGTCCGCTGAGAATATTACCCCCATGTGCCACTAATTTATCCACAACTACTCCTCACTGATTTGCTCGTTGTAATAGTTCCCGGGCATTTTGCAATGTGGTCTCCGAGATGGTTGCGCCCCCGACCAATGATGCGATTTCCTCAACCCGATCCTCGTCATCCAATTCACGGATTTCGGTTTGCGTGCGCTCATCTTCCACGTGCTTTCCGACAACAAAGTGGGTGTCTCCCATACTCGCGATTTGAGGTAAATGAGTAATACATATAACCTGGTGAAATTGTGCGAGCGCCTGCAGTTGTTCCGCAACAACCCGCGAGATTCTCCCCGAAATCCCGATATCGATTTCATCAAAAATAACACTGCTGATATTGTCTTTCCCTGCCAGAACAGATTTTATTGCCAGCATGGTCCGGGAGATTTCGCCCCCGGATGCGATTTGCGCCAGTGGCTTTTCCCCTTCGCCGGGATTCGTGGTAATATAAAACTCGATCGTATCCGCACCAGATGTATCCGGCATTACGGTGTGTCCGTCAATTTCAATTGCGCCTTCGTCACGCAGGTTATACGCTACATCCACCCGGAAGGCGGATTTCTCCATGCCGAGGTTATGCAGAATTTTTTCGGTAGAATTCGAAAATTGTTCTGCCGATTTGACACGAGACTCGTGTAACTTCTCGCAGGCGTCCGCTAATGCTGTCGCCGCTTCTGTTTTACGCTGTGCCAGCCTTTTTATTTCGCTGTCAAAGTTTTCAAACTCGTCCAGCAAATTCCCGATCTTTTCCTGGTACGTAATGACATCTTCCAGCGTCGGACCGTATTTTTTCATGAGTTTCCGAAGCGCAACAATCCGTTCCTCGATCTGGTTAAGCCGGCCCGGTTCGCTTTCAATATCATCACCATACTGGTTCAGAAAATTCCCGATTTCCTTGATAGTAACCGTTGCACTGTTGCATTCCTCCGAGTATTCGGCGACAGATTCGTCTATCTGGGCGAGCTCCCGCAGATTATGTTCCGCCATCACCAGCTGATCATAGACCGAAGACTCCCCCTCATACAACATCTGTTGCAGCCCCTGAACGAGTTCGGCAATCCGCTGACTGTTGGACAGGATTTTTCGTTCCTGTTCCAGGTCTTCCAGCTCACCCGGATCGGGTTTTACGGACCGTATCTCTTTCAATTGGAAGGAGTACAAGTCCTCCTTTTCGGAAAGTTCCCGTTGTTTTTTCTTGAGTGCGCGGAGTTCGGCATCCGCCTTTGTCCATTGATTATATCGATCCTGGACTTCCGATAGAAGCTCCTGGTGTCCCGCGTACTCATCCAGGAATGTAATATGCGTATCCTGGTTCAGCAGGGATTGGTGTTCGTGCTGACCATGCATATCGACCACCAAATCACCGACACTTTTTAATACGTTCACGGCACAAGGCGTATCGTTGATAAACGCCCGCGACCGACCGTTATTTCGAAGCTCTCGCCGCAGTATTAACGGGAACTCTGCCGGGATATCCTCCGATTCCAGGATATTCCGGATTTCATTTTGCCGGCCATCACTGATTGCCACTTCACATTCTACTATGGTGCGGTTCATTCCTGTCCGGATCATATCCGTATTCCCCCGCTCACCGAGAGCTAGTCCCAGCGCCTCGATAACGATGGATTTTCCGGCGCCGGTCTCTCCGGTAATCACGTTGAAACCGGGCTGGAAACTGACCTCGATCCGGTCAATTATCGCAAAATTCTCAACGTATAACCGGGTGATCATGCCGCGTTTTTTATCCTTTTGAGAAGTGTCCCAATGACATATTTATACAGCAATATACCTAAGATAATACCGGCTGCATCCGCGATAAAATCATTTAATTCCATGGTTCTCCCCGGGACGTAGTATTGGTGGATCTCGTCTGAGACCGCAAACAGCCAACCGATACCAATTGCAAGCGCGTAATCAACCCACTTCCCGCCATTGAGGTTTTCGGGAGTGATACACACCCAGCCACAGAAAACACCCAATACTGTATATTCCAGCAGATGGAGCAACTTGTCATGACTGAATAACTTGGCGTCTGAAAGATGATCTCCGGGAATTCCGGATACGACAAAGATCAGAACCATATATCCAAAAAATCCGCCCCAGCGCAGGAATTTAAAGGTGGTCATACATCTCCCGAATATACGTAAAAGCCTCCGGGAGATATTCAATAAGCGCACCGGCTGTTACGCTGTACTGCGATAACTCCGCTGCGGCAAAATCACCTGCCAGCCCATGGAGATACACCCCGACAAGGGCAGCATCCACCGGCGATAATCCCTGGGCGGCAAACCCGGCTATCATCCCGGTCAGGACGTCTCCGCTACCGGCTGTAGCCATGCCGGGATTCCCGGTGGGGTTGATGAACACCTCCCCGGTTTTCGCCGCAATAATGGTCGGCGCCCCCTTTAACACCAGCGTGATTTTATGCTTTTCCGCAAACTCCCCAGCGATGGTGAGCCGGTCATGGGTTATCTCCTCCTGGGATATCCCTGACATTGTACTGAACTCACCCCAGTGTGGGGTCAAAATAAATTTCCCGGGTGCACCAGACAGCAGAGAGAGGTTTTCACCGGAGTAAAAGGTCGCGGCATCGGCGTCGACCACAGCTGTTTCGGGATAATCCCCGAGTACTTTTTGTACCAGGTCCATCGTGCCAGGATGTTTCGTTATTCCCGAGCCGATCGCCAGCGTATCGCTCCAGTCAAGCTGTTCTTTTATAGCCGTATACCCCCCTGCAGAAAAAGCACCCGTATCCGTTTCTGGCAGCGGACAGGTTATCACTTCCGTTAACTTTGTTTCCAGCACCTCGTTCAAGCTTTCCGGGACGCCGGCGAAAATCAACCCGGCGCCTGACATTAGTGCAGCGTTATTTACAAGCGAAGCTGCTCCGGTGAAGCCTCTTGCACCACACAGTGTAAAGAGTTTGCCCACTCGATGTTTATAAGTATCGGAACTGTGAACCGGCAACCGGTAAAAGATGTCATCTTTCTGCGGCAGGTGATACACTGTTTCAACCTGGTCAAGCGCCACACTTGGAATGCCGATATCGACCACGTACACCTCTCCGGCATAATCCCGGCCGGGTGAAAAGAGTAACCCTGTTTTGGCAAACCCCATAGTAACGGTAACTTCAGCGTCTACGGCCATCCCTGGTATTTGCCCGGAATTTGCATCCACACCAGATGGGATATCAACGCTGACTACGGGCGTATTATAGGAATTGATCCACTCGATAAATCCATCAAACGGAGCACGGGGTGGGCCCTGAATTCCCGTACCCAACAAGGCATCTACGAGTACATCAGCGGTAAAGAGATCTTCAGTATATTCCTGTAAGGCGTCAACCGAAGGAGTATGATAGATTTGAGTTGATAACTGCTGAAGAATTTTCAGATTCGCGGCGGCATCGCCAGAATACTCATCAGTGTCAGCGACATGAAAAGTCACAACCTCTATCCCAGCTTCAATCAGATATCGGGCTACGACGAAGCCATCACCGCCATTATTCCCTTTCCCAGCCAAAATATACGCCGTAAATCCTCCCCGTTCCTCCAGGATATCCAATACAGTTTCAAAGGTCCCGCGTCCGGCATTCTCCATGAGTACCATCCCTGGTAACCCCAGAGTATGTATGGCGAACTCATCCGCTTTTCTCATGTCGTCACGTGTCAAGGCATAATCCATGGCCTACTTCTCCTCAGCAATTGCACAGGCAACTGCGTAATGTTTTTCGTGGGAAATTGACAGCGAGATATTTGAGTACACTTGCCTGACTGATAATTCTGTCTCGATCGTAACCACCGGTGTTCCGAAATTGTCCGGCAGGATCTCGATCTGAAGGAATGGCAGGTAGGTTTTCTCTGTGAGTGGTTGTAATGCTTTTCGGATTGCCTCTTTTGAGGCAAAACGACCGGCGTAACTGTTCACTCGGTTTGCACTCTGATCACAATAATGTTGTTCTTCTTCGGTGAATACTTTGTCTAAAAACCTATGGCCATATCGAGTGATTAATTTGTCTATGCGTTTCGTCTCAACTATATCAATTCCAACAGTCACGGAAGTACTCTGCAGTTTCTATTTCCATTATACAATTAATGCGAACGAAACCTGGTCAAAACCATCATTTTTCCGTCCACAAGTAAAGAGAAAATTAGACGTTACCCGGATGCTTTGCAACTGTTTTCACCCACCGGGATTTCACGTATCACAGGTTGGTTTTATCGGCGTAACATATGTTATAAAGTTGTAACGATTGGTATGTTTATTTTTATTATCTAAGACCGGATTCCCGAAATTGGGTAGGTTTATTAAACCTGAATAATTTATGATTTTCTCATTCGCTACACTTTATGAGACCTAATAAACCAGTCGAATAGGGAGACTGCCACTCTTTCTCACAAGAGACTCTTCCTAGAGCAACAGACTCACGCCTGCTCCGATATATCGGAGATCGGAGAGTGACACTCCGAGGCGCCATCCCTCGGAAGAGGCTCCCTTCCGGGAAAGGGTAGACACCGGAACAGGTTTCGTAACATTGAAAATTAAAGGTTCATCCCAATGGAAGTTGGTCAATTTTTGTATTTCATAAATTATTCAGGAATAAAAAAAAGAGGACGAAAAAAAACCGTCCTCTTTGGCAATTCATTTATCTAATAATGAAGGAACTATTCGCACTCACCAGTCTTTTCCAATATTTCCAACCGGTGTTCTGCCACGGGCCGCCACTGGGCATCGGACTTTGCCTTATTCCACACTGTCTTCGCTGCTTCGACATTCCCTAAATGGCATTCGGCATCACCCAATAACACCAACGCGGGAGCGTAATTGGGTTTCAAATCCAACGCCTTTTGAGCCGATTCTTTCTGGTTCTGGTATTCACCTAATTCATGATAGGCATCCGCCATTCGATAATGAACATTTGCATTGGTTTCATCAAACGCCAGGGCTGTAGAAAACTGCTCGACTGCCTGCTGGTATTTACCCTGTTTCATCAGGACTAATCCCAGTCCTTCATAAGCATTTGAGTTCTGCGGATTGACCTGTGTTGCATTTTGCAATGCTGAATATGCTTCAGAGTACCGTTCCATTTTTAATAAGAGCAGCCCGCGTTCCACGAATGCCTTATCATAGTTCGGGTTAATTTCAGCGGCTGTAGTAAAGGCATCCAAAGCCTGTCTGTCCCGGGCAACACTCTTATAGGCAATACCCAATGCAAACCAGACCTGTGCGTAGGTTGAGTCAATTTCAATTGCCGCCTGGTAATGTTGTATTGCCTCTTGGACATTACCGCGCCTCCGTGCGATGATCCCAAGCATATACTGCGCCTGTTTAAAGTCAGGATCGATCTGCAGCGTTCGTTCAAATTCCTCGGATGCACCAGTCAGATTACCACGCCGGTAATTATTAATACCCTCCTGAAAATGTGACTTTGCGAAATTTTCCAGTGCACTTACGTATTTTTCGTTTCCGGGATCAATTTCTATTGCCTTTTCAAAATTAGTCAGCGCCCCATCCGTATTATTCTGGGATCGATAAACCAGCGCCTTGTGATAAAAGGCCGGTGCAAAATTGGGGAACGTTTCCAATACAGAATCAAATTTCTTCAGCGCTTCCTCATGATTCTGAGACCGCATCGCATCCACGCCGTCCTGGAAAGTTTGCACGAGTTCCGAGAGGCTCTTAAACCGTATGCGATACTCCTCATTCGCCGGTTCAATCTCAATGGCTTTCCTGAGATATTTCTGTGCCTGGGTCAAATCAAATAAATTATACTCTACCTCACTCAGACGGGCATACGCACCTGCCTGTGAACTGTCTTTTACCGAGACAGCTCTATAATACGGGCGTGCTGCACTGTAATTCTGCTGTTCAAACAACTCATTCCCACGCTGCATCAGGTCCTGGATAGACATCTCCATGAGGCGCTGCGGGATAGGTGGCTGCTGTTCCTGATCCTGTGCCAAAGCGGATCCGAGCAAGAGAACGCATCCAACTGCAACAATAGTAAAGCCTTTCACAATTCGTTTCCAACGCATTAGGGTCTATCTCCTTCTTCAATAATTCAACTGTATTCGGTGCAATCTATTTGTCATAATAATAGATTTGTAATCGTCTACCCACCAATTCGGCGGATAAAACCTGGTGCTCAACTGATGCAAGAGTGCCGAAGGCGGGATTCGAACCCGCACACTCGTTAGAGTACTGCCCCCTCAAGACAGCGTGTCTGCCAGTTCCACCACTTCGGCCGATTTCATACGCTAATTATTTTCGCTATTATCCGGATTTTGCTGCGGAATGGGGGTGCCCTGACTTCCCGGCGCTTCCAATGGGGCCAAACCCTGGGGACTCTCTTCCGTTCCGGATGGTTTTGGTAACGGAGTCCCAGGAGTTAATTCCTGTTGCTGGGCAGCCTCCTGCACCACACTCTGCTGCGTCGCACTTTGATCGCCAATCAGGTTAATAAACAGGGCTAGCAACATGAAAGCCACAGCCAAACCGACGGTAAGTTTCTGCAGGAAACTGGCAGCGCCGCGGCCACCGAACAGGGCCTGCGATCCGCCACCCCCGGCACCGCCGAATGCACCAGCTAATCCGCCGCCTTTACTTGATTGCATTAAAATAACCACAACCAACAGGATTGCGACTATAACATGTAGTATAATTAAAAACGTGTACAAAAGTCCTCCTAGCTTAGTTCAGTTGCGATTGCAACCAACTCCGTAAATTTGTTAACGTCGAGGCTGGCTCCACCAATCAATCCGCCATCGATGTCCGAGTTTTGGAGGAGGGATTGCGCATTGGCTGGCTTCATACTTCCTCCATACAACACGGTAGTCTCCTCTCCAATACCATCCTGGATATTTTCTGTCAGCCATTGGCGAACAAATTGATGCGCTTCGACCGCCTGTTCCGGGGTGGCATTCACACCGGTTCCTATAGCCCAGACAGGCTCATATGCGATAATAACATTCTGCATCTGTGCCGCATCGATCCCGGAGAGCGCCCCCTGCAATTGCTCATCTAACACCGTTTCAACCTTGCCAGCTTCCCTCTCATCCAGTGTCTCCCCGATACACACAATCGGCTTTAGCCCATGACGGAGTCCGGTTTCCACCTTTTTCCCGACGGATTCATTCGTCTCACCGAATAGCTGACGCCGTTCCGAGTGCCCCAGTATCACGTAGGTACAACCAGCAGATGTTAGCATCCCCGGAGAAATCTCGCCGGTAAAGGCACCCTCTTCTTCATAATGCATATTCTGGGCACCCAGTCCGACGCTATCACCGGTTAAAGCCTCGTTCATTTGAAAGAGCGATGTAAACGGAGCAAATAATATAACACCAACGGTATTGTTGTCCAATATTTTGTTCTGCAATGCATTAACAAACTGTATTGATTCCTCAACAGTTTTGTGCATCTTCCAATTCCCTGCGATTACTTTTTTTCTCTGCATTTGAATACTTTACTCCCGTTCTGTTAATCTTTAAGTGCGTCTATACCAGGCAATGTATTACCACTTAACAGTTCCAAAGATGCGCCACCGCCGGTGGAGACATGGGAAACCTTATCCATCAGGTTAAACTGCCGTACCGCAGAGGCGCTGTCTCCACCACCAACAATTGTCGTGGCGCCCTTTTCAGTGGCTGCTGCCAATGCACTGGCAATTGCCCGGGTCCCCTCTGCAAATTCGGGGACCTCAAAAACTCCCATGGGACCATTCCACAAGATCGTTTTAGCGTCCAGGATTTTTCCAGTAAATTCTTCGATGGTATTCGGACCGATATCGAGCCCCATTTCATGCTCTGCAATATGGTCAATAGCCAGTGTCGATGTGGGAATGCCCTCTTCCGGATGCGGGGCAGCAATACAATCGGAGGGGAGCATAAAATCCAGACCCTCTTTCTCAACCCTGGTTAGAATATCTTTGGCAACATCCAGTTTTTCCTGTTCAAGCAACGAGCCGCCGATCTCGAGTCCCTGTGCTTTGAGAAATGTATAGGCCATCCCCCCGCCAACAAGCAGTGAATCAACGGAATCCAATAGTTTGTCAATCAAGTCGATCTTGCCTGAGATTTTTGCCCCGCCCATGATGGCGAGATACGGCTGGTTGGGCGATTCAAGTTTCTCTACGAGAAATTCGACCTCTTTCTGAATAAGGTATCCGGCGACCTTCTCGTTGAAATATTCCGTTACGCCAACGGTTGACGCATGGGCACGATGGGCCGTTCCGAAGGCATCGTTAATATAGATATCGGCCAATTTTGCCAATTTCTTGGCAAAGCCGGGGTCGTTTGCCTTTTCTTCTGTGTGAAATCTCAGATTTTCGAGTAACAGCACAGATCCCGGATCGAGATTTTCAGCAAAATTTTCCGCAATTGTCCCCACACAATCGTCAGCGAATTCCACAGGGCAATCCAGAATCTCCTGCAAGTGCTTGTAAACTGGTACCAGGCTCATTTCGGGATCGACCTTGCCGGAGGGACGCCCCAGATGGGACATCAGGATAGCAATCCCTCCATCATTTATCACCTTTTTAATCGTAGGAAGCGCAGACTGAATCCGGAAATCATCAGTAATGTTCCCTACCTTATCCAACGGGACATTAAAATCCACCCGGATTAACGCCCGTTTGTCATTAAAATCGACGTCATCAACTGTCTTAAATTTCATCGGGGAATCTCTCTCGCCTATACTGTTAAATACTTGGTTATTTCATACAAATCTTTGTTCACGACCTTTAACTCGCCTGTTGCTTCCGAGAGCGGCACATTCACAATCTCGTCTCCTCGCAAAGCCGCCATTTGACCGAAATGTTTCCCGGCGACCATATCGGCAGCCTTGAGCCCGAACCGTGTCGACAAAACCCGGTCACGTGCTGTTGGTGTACCGCCACGCTGGATATGTCCCAGAATAACCGAACGGGTTTCGAGTCCAACTGATTTTTCAATTTGATCTGCCAGGATGTCAGCAATACCGCCGAGTTTCACATGGCCAAATTCATCCACGGATTCATCCTTGGTAATAAAATCATCCTGGTCTTCCATTGTAGCGCCCTCAGCCACAACGACAATATGGTTCTTCTGACCGGCATCCGTTGATTTCCGCAAACGTTCATTGATATCCTTCATGGAAAACGGGAATTCCGGCAGCAGGATAATATCCGCGCCGCTGGCAATGCCGCTATGCAACGCAATCCAGCCGGCGTGACGCCCCATTACCTCCACCACTAAGGTCCGGTGGTGCGAAGCAGCAGTGGTCCTGCAGCGGTCAATGGCATCAGTGGCTATTGAAACAGCGGTATCAAAACCGAAGGTGTAATCCGTCCCATTGAGATCGTTATCAATCGTTTTCGGTACGCCTACCGTTGGGACATCATGTTCCTCATACAAGCGCGTCGCCGCACCGAGGGTATCATCACCGCCAATCGCAATGATGGCATCAAAATTGTCCGCTCTAACTGTTTCAAGCGTACTTTTGAGTTGTGCCTCATCCTTGAAGGGATTCGTCCGGGAGGTATTAAGCATAGTCCCTCCCTGTTTCAAAATACCTTCAACTTCGGCGATACTTAATGGGAATGTGTCATTATCGACGAGTCCGCGCCAACCGTCACGGATGCCATGCACTTCATAATTATACTCTGCAATCATTTTACGGGTTGCAGCCCGAATAACCGCGTTCAATCCCGGACAATCACCGCCCCCGGTTAAAATCCCAACTTTCATACATTCCTCCGTCCGTTAAAATTCCAGATCTTCCTAATCTGCAAAATCATAAAAGCTTACTTAGCTTCGTCTGAAATTACAAGTAAAATTCGGAGAATTTTGGATAGGATTTTACGTCTCAAGCGGGGCTGTTGCAAGGGTTAATCCATAGACAGCACTCTCACATTTTTTTCGCAGAGATCGGGCAGCACTTTCCAGCGTGGCACCGGTGGTAAAAACATCATCAACAAGGAGAATATTTTCGTTTTTCGAGGGACGGAACCCGGACGAAACCCGAAAGGCATCAATAAGGTTGTAACGTCGCTCACTCCGTGACAGTCTCGTCTGGGTTTGTGTATATTTTTCGCGCACCAGGGCAGTATCACAGACAGGCAGGTGTAATTCCTGACTCAGACCCTTCGCAATTGCCGCAGTCTGGTTAAAGCCACGGGCGCGCTGCTTTGTTTTATGCAGAGGCACGGGAATAATAATATCAACCGAGCGAATCCATGATACCGTAACCTCACTTGCGATGTACCGGCCTAAAAATTCCCCGAGTGACGGTTTGCGCCGGTACTTTAATGCATGGATTAGCGTTTGAATCTGTTCCTGGAAATCCCAATAACTGCAGACCGATCTGACCGGAGAGTCCTCTTTGATACGCCAGCCATATGGGAGATGTGGCGGTTCGGTTACCGGAATACTGTCCAAACATTCAGTGCACACCAGCGAGTGCTGTGCCGAAAGATGATGATCGCCAAGTAAACAAAATTGCAGAAACAGGAGGTCTGATATTACTGCACCCGTTTCGTTAAATAATCTCTTAATTCCGGCTTTCGATATATGAGAAAGAAAAATGATGTTATGATGGTGTTATTAGTCCGGCTGCCCCTATTATTGCCGCTGATTCTCCTAATTGGGACCGCACAATTTTGATGTGTTTCTTCGAGCTGGGATTTACGTATTTATCCATTGTATTTCTCAGACTTTTTATAAAGAAGTCCCAATCATTGGCGATGGATCCTCCAGCCACGATATAATCCGGGTCAAGCAAGTTCGCAAACATCGAAAAAGATCGCCCGAGATGTGTGCCAAATTCTTCAAATGCAGCCAAGGCATGCTTATTCCCGTTTTTGGCTAACCTGGAAATTGCCTTTCCATCTGCTGTGTCACCGGAACGTTCAGTATAGGCTCTGCTCAGTCCCCGTCCCGAGATATATTCTTCCAGCATCGAATCAAGATACGGGACACGGGCAATTTCCGCAGCAGTACCAGTAGCCCCCACATAGAGATCCTTATCGAATACGAGACCACACCCGTAACCGGTCCCCAGTGTCACTCCAACAACAAATCTTCCCTTTTGCGCCTGTCCACCCAGGGCCTCACCCAATACAAAACAATTGGCATCATTATTCACCTCCACCGTATAATTTGATGCTTGTTTTACCGAGTCACGCAAACCGTAATTGACCAACATAGGCATATTGGGGGTATTCAACACGGTACCGGTATCCAGATCCAATGGCCCTGGCGATCCAATACCGATCCCTGCAACATCCTGCTTCGAATATCCTGCCGTTGAAACCAACGTCTCGGTTTCTTCCACCAGTTTCTCTACCAGCGCATCCCCATTCTTGTAGGGTTTCACCGGATACCGGACGATCTCACTCACAATTTTGTTGGACTCGTCAACAATCCCGAGCGCAATTTTAGTTCCGCCGACATCAACGCCAATTCGTACCATCGTAACGCACCTTTCTGCCGTTCAAAAAATTCAGCTTCAATATTTCAATGATTAGTATCCCTGATAAGAGCTCCCCGTTGACTCAATGTACCGTCGCCAATTCGGATCGTATAATTCATTCCTCGCCGTTGAATGGACTAACTCGTAAATGCCAAATCCAGACTTATCCACAAAGACAAACTCGGAACCTCCCTGCAAACTATGATAGTACCAGGTTTCATACGGTTTCACATCAACGCTCACCGGATTCCGTTCGATTTCATCGGGGCGCCCGTATACTAAAAAGACACGCCCTCTGTCAGTCTTATATCCTGCTGTCTGGATATTCCCAAACCGCTGGTTCACCGTTTCGAGCCTTCGGGCGTATTCAATCCGGGACTCATTGATTTCTGTGGACTGGTCGGGGTCCCGGTCTTTCCAAAACTGACTGAGCAGGTTCCTCTTTCCTTCCTCTGAAGCGTCCTTAAAGGCCCGGCGCTCCTTTTCGGTTAAAATCGGAATTAAGGTTTTATAGGTTTCATCCAATTCATCTTCTTCCATGGTGGTATAATCTGCCAGGAGCCCCCCGCTCAGTCCGGTTTGCATCTTTTCACCCTGTTTGTAGACGTAGAATTTCTTTGATCGGGTTGCCACTTCACCGGTCGCAATATCTGTAACCCGGATACGATAATGATAAATGCCGGAAGAAAGCCCCACTACATTCAGTCCACCTATATCAATACTCGACTTCCCTGCTTTCCTCCTGGTGATTTCCTGCGGGCTCTTGACCATTTTATTATTCAAATCCAGAATCGAATATTGTACCCGGAAACTGTCAATACTGCTGGGATGTTTCATATTGTATATTTCCGCATAACTGTATAACACTGGCGTAGAAACACCGTAGGTCATACTCGCATTCGGCACCACATCCCTATTATATTTAGTAAAAACAGTTTTTTGATCAGCCTTTTTAATCAAGGATGCAAATTCTATATCGCTAATTGTCAGTTCGGAATCCTTGAAGGATACGAGATTTACCGTATCCCGGAATGTTCCCCTGATTTCCGAATTGAGATCAATAACCTGGACAATCAACTCGTATTCGCCGGATTCCGCTTCAAACACCGCAATATCCGGGATATTCTGTGAATCCTTTACATTTTCAATCTTTTCTTCGCTGTCCGAAATTGGCCAGCGGTCAAGCAACCGGACCGAATCATGCTGTGCCAACGCAACCTGTACAAACCCTTTGGCAATATATTTATTCAGCGAATCGGATTTGACATATTCCAGCTGCATTCGCGGAATCATCAAATAGACTTCGAGCATTACTTTGCTGTTTGTGCCCCGAAACTGTGCCCAGTCCACAAAAAACTGGACATTTTCTGTTTCCTCTGCCTTGGTTAATCCTTCGCTTGGTGACTGGCTATATCCCGACATTGGGCTGAGAAAAACCGTGCACGCAAGCGCGGCTATAACGTATTTAACGCGTATCATAAAACCTCAAATGGTTAATCAAACTTAACAGACACTAATTTGGAGACCCCCTCATCCTGCATGGTTATTCCGTACATATAATCTGCGGCTTCCATCGTAATCTTATTGTGGGTCACAATAATAAACTGGGTTTCTTTGGAAAAATCCTCTAATACCCCGGTAAAGATACCGCTATTCCTGTCATCCAGAGGCGCGTCCACCTCGTCAAGGATACAAAACGGACTGGGTTTCACAAGGTAAATTGCAAAAAGCAGTGCAATGGCCGTTAATGTCTTTTCACCGGCTGACAGCATCCGCAATGACTGTAGTTTTTTCCCGCCGGGATTCGCATGAATCTGGATATCGGCCTCCAGAGGATCGGCATCGTCTTCAAGCTGCAGATCGGCCTCACCTCCGGGGAAAAATTTGACGAACGTTTCCATAAAGTGGCTGCGAATTTGGGTAAAAATATCCTGAAATTGCTTATTAGCCTGGGTATCAATGCGCTCGATGGTTTCCATCAGGTCTTCTTCGGCTTCCAGAAGATCGTCGCGCTGGTCCGTGAGAAAATCCAGGCGCTCCTGCTCTTCTTCGTATTCCTCCTTGACGGCCAAATTCACCGGGCCCATTCGGTCTATACGGGATCGCAGGGATTCGACTTCCCGGGACAATTCTTCAGCGGAATAATCGGCATCCAGTTTCTCCGGTTCGACCTTGGTATGATACCTGTCTTCCATTCGCTCTTTTACCGATCGCTCTTCACTCTCCAGTTCATTGATCTGTTTTTCGATATTCCGGATCCTGTCGTATTGGGATTCCCGTTCCCGATGTTTTTCCTTGATCCGCGCCTCAACTTCTTCCATTTCCTGTTGTTTCTTACGGAGAACCTGGTGCTCAGATTCCCGCTTGGTTTTGAGCTGCTGTAACTGTGCTTCAAGATCATGCAATGTGTCTTGTTCCGCCCCCAGTGCACGGGTTCGGTTTTCTATAGTATCATGCGCTTCCTCTCGCTCTTCCTGAATACTGTCGAAGCGGCTGCTGATATCCTCCAGCGTCTCTTTGGCATTGTTAAGCCTGATCGAGAGGGTATTTTGTTCATTTTCGACAGAGGCCACTTCCAGGCGGAGATCCTGCAATATATTATTTTCCGTGGTCCGCTGCTCGCTAATCTCCTCGAGCTCTTCTTCCGCTTCTGTCACCCGATGCTGCAGCTGTTGCCGGCGTCCCTGTAATTCAGTGAGAGCAGGTTCAATATCGCCGAGCGCGTCCTCGACCTCTTTATTCTGGACTTGCAGTGATTCAATTTTTTTATCGGATTCCTGCCGCTGTTGATTTGATCGCTTTATATCATATTCCAGCCTGGAAATTTTATGATCCAGTTCCCGGCGATTTTCAGCACGCTCGCGTTCTGAGGCTTCCAACTTCGTCATCTCATCCTGTAAGTTTTGTATCTCACCCTGCAGCGCGGACAACTCCTCTTTTATGTCTCTCTGAGCACCGATGTTTTCATCCAGTTCCTGCTCCAACTTATTTAATGTCTCCTGCCGGCCGACCCTGGAGGAGTATTCCGAATCGGATTTTCCTCCGCGCAATATAGCAGAACGTTCCAGGACCTCACCTGCCGGTGTGACATACCGCCAGCTTCCATCCGCCTGGCTGGTAGCCTCGATATTGTCCAGCGATTCACTCACCAGCACATCACCCAAGAGTAATTGAATTACATTTGAGAATTTCCCATCATATTCAATAAAATTAAGAAGCGAGACGGCGTCTCCCACCGGCGTCCTTGAGGGAAGATCCCGAGCATTAATCATATCAAGTGGAATCACCGAAACCCGGCCACGGTTTGCCTGGGTGACTATCTCTATGGCGTTTTTGGCTGATTTTCTGTCCTCCGCCAGTAAAAATTCCGCCTGATCACCGAGGGCGTTTTCCACCGCCAGTTGATAGTCATCTTCAACATGCAAAATATCTGCAACTGTTCCGATGATCCCCGAGGCCTGGGCGTGTTCGCCGGTTAAATACTGTACTGCTGAAGAAAATCCTTCCCGGTTCTCAATCAGCTCCTGGTAAAAATCCATTTTCGAGCGGAGTACATCCTCCGCCGATTCCTTTTTCAGTAACTTTTTCCTGGTGGATTCAATCCGCTCCTGTAATTCCTCCTGGTGCTGGTGCAGGTCCTGGAGTTTCTCTTCCCGGTCGATATCGCCGGAGGTTAGTGCCTCGTACTCCTCCTTCAGCGCCCGGAGTTCTTTCTCTTTGTCGCTGATTTCCTCACTCAGGGTATTAATATACTGCCGGTGTTCCTCAATCTCATTATTGGCACGATCACGGTTTTCAATCAACCGTTCCCGCTTATTGCGCAAATCCGCCAATTCGGTGATGGAATTGATTTTTTCTTCCTGATATTCGTTCAGGGTTTCCCGCACATCCTGGTACCGGGCGTCAATCTGCTGATATTTTTCCTGCTGTTCGTTGTATCGTTTTTGCGCTTCCTCGAGTTTCGGCCGGATTTCCTCCAGGGAGGTCTGCAGCTCCTGAATTTGCTTTTCTGTTTGGTCCTGGCGGGTCTGCAGGTTATGCTCTTCCTGGCTCAAACGCTCGAGTGATTTTTCCGCAGCGCTCTTCTGTTCCTGCCAGATCAAGATATTGCGCCGGGACTCCTGTACCTGTTCATCTATCTCATTTAATTGTTGGTCCAGCTCTTCTACCCTGGACTCCTGTGCTCTGATCTTTTGTTTTAGCGAGTCCTGTAGTGCCTGGTCTATTTCCAGCTGTTCTGCTGAACTGCTTTGGAAATCCTTCCCTCTCTCCAGTTGCTGCTGCAATGGGACAAGATCCCGGTCAATGACCCACAGGCGATGTGCCGCCAGCTGGATCTCCTTGGTTTGCAATTCATTCTGATAGCGCTGATACCGTTCGTACTTCTTCATCTGCCGTTTCAACGAGCTCACGTTTTTCTCGATTTCATACAGAATATCGTTCAGGCGAAGCAAATCTTCTTTCGTCGCATCCAGCTTCCGTCGGGCGGCTCTGCGTTCCTGTTTATACTTATTGACTCCCGCTGCCTCCTCGAACATCCGGGTCCGCTCATCTTTGGTATCACTGAGGATATCTTCGACCATTTTGAGTTCAATAACCGAGTAGGCATCCGCTCCCATCCCGGTGTCCACAAATAGGTTTTGGATATCCTTGAGCCGGCACACCTTTTTATTCAGCAGGTATTCGCTTTGCCCATCCCGGTAGAGCCGGCGTGTCACGACAATATCATTAAACTCGACCGGCAGGACGCCCTTATTATTATGAATAGTGAGCGAGACCTCACACATACCAAGCGGCTTCATGGTTTTGGACCCGTTGAATATGACTTCCTGCATATTGTCACTGCGTAAAACCGTAGTCTTCTGCTCGCCTAACACCCACCGGATAGAGTCTACCACATTTGTCTTGCCGCATCCGTTTGGCCCGACTATTCCTGTAGTCCCGGGCCCGAATTTCAGGGTCGTCTTTTTCGCAAACGATTTAAATCCAAAGATGTCGAGTTGTGATATATACATAAAATCAGCATTCGCCTTCTATATCAGCCCGGCGGCCAGCTCATCTGTCTGCCACCGAGTAAGTGTAAATGAATATGATACACATCCTGTCCGCCATGGTCCCCGTTGTTCAAGACGAGCCGATATCCTTTTTCAGCAACGCCTTCCTGAACCGCAATCTCATTTGCGGCAAGTATCAACCGGCCTAACAAGAGCTGGTGATTCGCATCAGTATCTGCTACCCGAGGGATATGTTGCCGGGGAATGATTAATATGTGTGTCGGAGCCTGAGGATTTATATCCCGGAAAGCAACGATGTCTTCCTCTTCCCGGACGATATCAGTTTGCATATCTCCTGCCGCAATTTTACAAAAGAGACAATCACTCATACCTTCTCCTCGGTTTGATCGTGTGAAGTTTCAGAAAGCAATGCCATCTGACTCATAGCATCCACCGCAGCGGTTTCTGTGCGCAGCCTCCGGCTGCCAAGTGATACCGGGGACACTTCATGTTCGTCGAAAAGTGTTAATTCGGCGTCACTCCATCCACCTTCTGGTCCTACCAGGATTGTGATATCATTAAAAGTATGTTGAGAATAATACATATTCAATCGTGGAAATTCGCCATTTTGCGTGGTATACACCCGGGAAATTTTTGCAGGATTCGCAAGGTACTCCGGTAGCTCCACCGGGTCGAATATCCGCGGCAAAACGGCTCTTTCGGATTGCTTCATGGCAGCAATCGTCTTTTTTACCAAACGATCCTTCCGGAAACCGGATCGCACAACCCGGTCCGTTTGCAAAGGCTGGATAGCTGCCACGCCTAATTCGGTGAGCTTTTCCACCATCCACTCGTAGCGCTGGTTTTTGATTAACCCTACCCCCAATGTCACTTGCACCGGCAACTCTGTTGACAATACCTGCACTGTATCTGCACGACAATTCACCACCCCGTTTTTTACGTCTGTTATCGTCGCACCGATAAGTTTGCCGTTGCCGTTTACTACCTCAAGTGAATTATCAACTGTTTTACGTAAGACATTAATAATATGGTTGAACTCATCACCCGAGATCTCAAATATATCACCAGGGGTAACCTGAATTGGCGCGTAAAAAAGAGTACGATCGGGCATGAATTGCTTTACAACCGTTCTCCGAAACTGAGCATTACTGATATTCCGCTGTAATCCTGCAGACCGTCGATCTGAGTTGGAAAATACATCACTTCATAGCCTATTGTCACCGAAAATTGACTCGACCGGCTGTACACAAAATCTACTCCGCCCCCGACAAACAGGTTGGCGGTGTAGCTGATGGTGGTCTTTTCCCACCGTGAGAAAAACCCGCCTGTGTTCTCGGGATTTATGCCAAAAGTCGGGCCGCCTGCAGCAAGCAAATACGGTTGTACATTCGCCGCAATGGCATCTGCCCAGATCCGATGTTGATACCCGGTCCGCAAGTTCAAAAACACGATCTTCTTCGATTCGGGTTCATAATATCTGCGTGTCCAGGGATCGTATACCGGGATTTTGTCCGACTCTTTGTAGAATAACATATTCAGTTGGAACGGTGTGCTCCGGATACGATTCCAATAATGTCGCCAAGTTCCCCCCACTGACATCCCCCGGTTTGTCAGCCCCATATCGAAAGACCGAATGGCCCAGTAAGGTTTCCCGGTGTCATTGGACGGCTGAGCCTGCGCCAAATTTTGCCCGGGCAGCGCGAACGCAACTAAAACCAATAAAGGGAGTATGTTATGCTTCATGGTGCAAACAATACTTTCGCATAATAATTTCACTTCCAGCAGTGCTGGAGTTAATTTCCACCTCGTCCATTAATTGCCGGATAAAAAATAACCCCCTGCCGGTAGGCCGGAAGATATTTTCCGGCTTACTCGGATCGTCAAGCTGCGCAGGGTCAAATCCACTTCCCTCATCGCTGACAACCAGTTCTATCTGTCTGTCAGCTATAGTTAGACGTATCGTGACGTTCTTGTTGAAGTTACGCTGGTTCCCGTGAATAATCGCATTATTGACTGCTTCTAACAATGCAATCGATACATCATCAGCAATGTCACCGGGAATACTGGCTTCTATTATCTTGCGCTCGGTTATTTCAATCAGTTCTTGGACATGTTGCGGATCATTTGCTATGGAGATTTCTTCAGTCATTTCCACAAATCATGAACCTTCTCTTTATTATCTATCCTGTGTCAATATAATACGGAAAACCGCATAACAAAAGCATTAATAACTTGCTGTATACCAGTACTTTTTCAATAAAAATACCAAATAGATCATTCAATTTTTCCGTAAAAATTTCCTGTAATTTTAAATCTTTTCGACATGCGATAAAGGTAAAATACGGGAAATTGTGCGACGAAAATTATCGCGAAGAACGACAGCGATCCACATTTCTTATAGAAGAGATCACGCTACCGGGACTTAAGTTCGGCCAGTTTCTTCTTCAACTGCTCCTCTAAATTGATAATGTAACTCATATTGTAATACGGAGTGGTAATAAATTCTTTCATCTCAGAAATGGTGGTGATGACTTCCTGGATTTTTTGTGTCGTTTCCAGACTGACTTGAATGAGTGCCTGTATGTTCTCGCCCGACGGTTGCATTTCGGCGATTTGCGCTCTCCCGTTAAGCGGAGTGATAGCGTTATTAATGTAGTGTGTAATGGTGGAAATAAGGGTTTTAGCTGCGTCGAGTTTGGTGGCTTGTTTAATAAAGGTCAGGTCTTTTTCAATGATACTTAATCCAAAGACTCCGGAATCATCCTGCAAGATGGTATAAGTTGCGGTCGTTGGGAACGTTTCCCCATTTTTTCGCTTCCGGATAACTTCGTCTTCCTGGAAGATACCGTTATTTTCCCTCACTAATCTGATAACATCTTCCGCAGACCTGGAATGTTCGTCAGGATCAACGAGATCGTCTACGCTCTTCCCCAATGCCTCTTCAGTTGAATAACCGTAAATCCGTTTTGCCCCGGAATTCCAAGTCGTGATTTCACCTTTTTTATTGATGGCAAAAATTGCGTCTCCCGAACTGTCCACCAGTCTGTCCAAATACTCCTTTGTTGACTCCAGGTCATCAAAAAGTTTGGCTTTTTGAATTGCGATCGCTGCCTGTCTCGCGATGACATGCAAAAAGCTCACATCGGACTCCTCAAATGCGCCCGGTTTATCCGATTGGGCATCCAAAACGCCTAATACTTTGCCTTCTATTCGAATCGGAACAGCCATTTCCGACCGGATATTTTTCTCTCCGGCATCTATATAGGCATCATCCCCGGCCACATTTTCTACTAATTGGTCCTCTCCCTCCCGTGCTGCCCGACCGGTGATTCCCCTGGTGATTTTAAATGTGTACCCCAGGAGATCTTTCTTTTTAAACCCCTCAGCCGCGGCAATGCGCAGGGAGTCGCCTTCCAGCATTAATACTGCGACAGCCGAATATCCGAACCGGTTATGTAATTCCTGAACTAATTTTTGCAGCACATTCTCCAGCGAGGTTTGTGAGGTGAAAATCTCTCCTGCTTCAACCAGGCTCCTTAACCGCTTGTTTTGCTTGGTATACTCTTTAATTACACGTCCATGCTCCAGCCCGATACTTAAATACCGTGCCACCGTAAATAAATCACGACTTGAGATTGCCTCAATTTTCGGGAGGATCCACAGACCGGATAGCTCGTCACGGTTGTAAAGCGGAACCAATATGGAAGCGGCAGCAAATACTTCCGAGAATTCATTGCCGAGCGATGATATTGGCACACTCTGTCGGCCATTGATAGTGTCTGCAACATTTTCTACATCAATCTGAGCCAGCAAATCATCTGTTTTCGGGTACAATAAATGGAATGTACTATCCGGGGATTTCCAATAGATGACAGAATCCCGTACCTTATCTTCCCCAAGTAGCTTACTCAGGTAGGAGGGCAGCAGACTGATCTCATCATGAAGGTCAAGCAGCGCTAACAAATACTGGTCATCAAATCCAGAAGGCATAGTATATTATTCCATGTATATTTTTCACTGGTGTTAACCGCAGAAAGGGAGAGCCACCCTCCGGATTCGAACCGGAGACCTGCTCATTACGAGTGAGCTGCTCTGGCCATCTGAGCTAGGGTGGCGGTTATTTCGATTACCAAAAAAATAAGTACAGAAGCCCCTGATTACAAGTGGAATGGTGAGGTGAAAATAAAAAAGGGAGCACGTATTGGCTCCCTTTTTCGGTACTGTGGAGCTGATCGGATTCGAACCGACGACCCTCACGTTGCGAACGTGATGCTCTCCCAGCTGAGCTACAGCCCCTTTCTATTGGTTATGCGGCGTCAAATATAGGCGCCCTCCTGCTTCATTTCAATACAAAATTCCCTTTGCTTACTTTTCAAACATTTCTTCTACCCGAACAATCCGCACGTCATCTGCCGAAATATTGAGCGGGTATTCCCTGATCACTTTATCTGCTTCGTATACCTCTTTGTCCTTGGGCGTTGCGTACTCAATGGGGCTCACGATTTCATCGACCAGTGCCGATTTCAAACTATCGGCATTGTTTGTAACTAAAGCGATTTTCATATCCTCAGACTGAAGATATTTTTTAACCGTACTATTCACCTCTTCTCTGGTCAGGGACGGAATGATCGTCCTGAGATTCTCCAGGTGGCTTCCATCGATGTCGTAGAATTTATCATCGAGTGCATAGCCGAGGCGAGCCATGGTTGTCGGAGCATAGTGCAGCACATACTTGCTAAAAAACTGCTGTGTCAAATCGAATTCTTCCTCGGTCAAACCGTTTTCAATGAAGTCCTCCAGCTCCCGTACGGTCGCTCTGAGAACAAAATGCTTTGTCTCATTTGGCACGGGACGGATCCAGATCTCAAACATTTGCTGGCGGAGACTGACATTCTGCATCGGTTTGGAACGGCGACCACCGTTGGGATAACGTTCGATATAGGAATAATCGCCATAATTTAACCCTCTGGCCTCCCTGATGACCTGGTACAGATGACTACTGGAATTCCTGTGTTCCCCAAAATACGAGTTTGCCAGTGCCAATGCATACCATTCCCGCTCCCCCCGTAAAATATCGATGGGAAAGCCGATACTGATTGCCGTTGCGTTTGCGTCCTTTTCTACAATCAACAATTCCCTGCCATTAATTTCTGCCGGTTCAGGAGCAGTCACCGACGAATCTGTACCATCTGATGGCAGATTCCCCAAATCGTTCTGAAGACGCTTGACCAACTTCTTGTCATATCCTCCCCCTAGCCCGATGACAACGTTTTCCCTGCAGAAATTTTCCTGATAAAATGCCTGCACATCTTCAACCGTGATACTCCTGACACTTTCTACGGTCCCCTGAGGGAAATGCCCATACGGCGTTCCATCATAGACGAAATTATACAGTGCCGCCTTTCCCAATTCCTCATCGCTGGAATATCGCAAGGAGTTTTCCAGGTAATTCAGCACCTGGCTCTTGATTCGATTCAGGTCCTCCTCGGCAAAGGCAGGATTCAGAAGGGCATCTGTGTAGAGCTCGTAATATTTATCCAGCTTATCTTTGTGGACACGACCGTAGAAAACAGTTTGTTCTACATGGGTATTGGCATAGTAATCTGCCGCGAGTGGATACAATGCCGAAACGATTTCCTCATAGGTGCGGGAGGTCGTTGAACCTTCGGCAAGCATAGCAGAGGTAATGTAGGCCAACCCCTCCTTGCCCGCTGGATCATTTTGTGATCCGACCTTGAACCAGAGCCGGAACGAGATCGTGGGGTCCTCCTTCACCGGAACTAACACAGTATTTTCATCAGACACGGGTGTCCCTCCAAAAATGAAATTAGTACCTATCAATATCACTGCCAGCAGCAGATTGAATTTTGTATTTTTTTTCACTATTCCGCTCCTTTAAGGACTATGGTATTTCGGGCATTCTCGACAAAATAGGTCTGAGCAACCTGCTGAATATCGTCAGGCGAGGCATTCACCAGCGCTTCGTAATATTCATTGACTGCTTCAATACCACCGGTTAACGCAATATACCTGGCCAAATTATGTGCAACGCTCGCAGGGGTATCCAGGTTCATGAGAAACTGGTATTTTTCACGACTCTTCAGCTCCTCAAGAGTCGCTTTATCCACCGGTTCCTCCTGATAGGTTGCGATCGTTTCAGCGACCAGTTCTTTTACATAATCGACATCCTCTTTCGCTTTGACCATACTGAAAATATGCAATAACCCCGGATCACGGTTTTTTTCGAAACCCGGAGCGATGAATTGCACTTTTTGCTCCTGAATTACGAGTTTTTTGTACAGCGCGCTGTTTTCCCCGAACGCCAGGTCCCCGAGCAAGGTGATGGCGGCCATATCATCCTTGTTCTTTCCAAAGGCTGGGCCCTTATAGGCCACGTCAAGGATGGGCAAAGTTCGTCCTGGGTACTCCACCTTCCGGGCGCGCGGCTCTTTCTGGGACGGTTCTGCCGTAATTTTTGGCGCAACGTACCCTGGTTCCCACTCCCCGTAATATTTTTGCAGGAGAGTAACCGTTTCCCCTTCATCAAAATCCCCGACCACGAGGATTACCACATTTTCCGGACGGTAATACCGGTTAAAAAACGACTGGCTGTACTCATACATGGTCGGCATTGCCTTGATATCCTCCTCAAAGCCGATAGTCGTATGCTCGTATGTATGGACATTATAAGCCAATTCGTGCATTTCTTCGTACAGAACTGACCACGGACTGGTCCGCCCTTTCCGGAATTCTCCGTAGACGGCTCCTGTTTCCGTCTGGAATTCCTCCTCAGAATACTCCAGGTTCTGAAACCGGTCACTTTCCAGCATAATAACCTGCTCGAGATCCGGATTGGCAAAGGTCATGTAATAGCAGGTGTAATCATCGGTGGTGTAGGCGTTCCCGTCGGCACCGATTCGTGTAACCATCTCATCGTAGACATCGCCGGGGAAATTTTTTGTCCCCCGAAACATCATATGTTCAAACAGATGTGCAAAACCGGAATGCCCCGGCTCGTATTCGTCCCGGCTGCCGGTCCTGACCACGCTGAAATAGGAGACAACATCGGGGCTTTCCAATGGGATAAGGACGTATTTCATCCCGTTCTCTAATGTGTTCACTTTGTAATCATACGGAAAAATACCAGCAGTGACCGTTTTTGTCATCATGACTCCCAGTGTTATCAGTACGAATAATCTTCCAAGATTTTTACTCATCCGGTTCTCCTTTTACTGTTCAAATTGGCAGGAGGTGCAATTTGATCCCTTACATGTAGCGGAAGAAAAGGTACAATTTTTCCCCAGTGAAAACAGTGCAAAATTTTACACATGGAATTTTTCGGTTTACCAGGTAGCTGGTAGCGGAATTTTCTTCGGGGATCACCGTAAATCTCGTCTTTGATTCCATCATCGGCCTTTGTATGTTTTCCGCACTATGGCAAATGGATTCCCTTTTTCAAGTCAACCGTTGCTTGAGCTTAAAGACGAGGAAATGCTAAATGAAGCCCGGCGGATGAAACACCCCCATGGCTGGTCACGTCAAATTCGTCCCTTGCATCCTCCAGGTGCTTTCATCAATTCCGAAGTCCTCTCAGCCGATCCGTTGTATCTTGAGATAGGCTGCGGGCATGGGAATTACATGGAAAAAATCGCCAGCGAAGAACCACAGGGACATTTTATTGGCGTTGAAAACGTCCACCTCTTTGCAGTCACGGCAGCAGAACGTGTTCAAAAAGCAGGGTTAACCAACGTGCTGATAGTTAACCAAGATGCCAATGCCCTGCTGAGTGAAGTCATCCCACCCGAATCCCTGACCAAAATTTACATTATGTATCCCGATCCCTGGCCGAAAAACAGGCATGAAAAGCGCCGGTTAATCAAGGAAGATACGGTTGAATATTACCACTCCACCTTAAAACCCGGCGGGATGCTCGATATCTGGACAGACGCACCCAAATGGGTGGAACTCTCCTCTCCGTTTCTGGAGCAATTGCCCGGAGAGTTAAATAAGGAAGAAGTCTCCGACGAGATCTCCAAACAGCGAACACTGTTCGAACGTAAGGCCAAATCGAAACAACATCCGATTTTTCATATCACCTATTCAAAGGCAGGCTGAATTATGCGTGAGAAAATCTACGACATCGCCATTATCGGTGGTGGTATAGTGGGTACGGCGACGGCCATGCGATTATCCGAACAGTTCTCACTCTCAATGGTCCTGCTCGAAGCAGAAGACCATCTGGCAGCTCATCAGACCGGGAACAACAGCGGTGTTATCCATTCAGGACTATATTACAAACCGGGCTCCCTGAAAGCCAGGACTTGCACCACCGGACGTGAACAGTTGTATGCGTTCTGCGAGCAATTTGAGATCCCCTTTGATCGTTGCGGAAAGGTGGTTGTGGCAACTTCCCCGGAGGAAATTCCACAGCTGGATGAATTGGAGCGCAGGGGAAAAGAAAACGGGTTGCAGGGACTCCGCAGACTTCAATCCGGGGAGATCAAAGACTACGAACCCCACGTGCATGGCATCGATGGTCTGCATGTCCCCCAAACCGGTATCGTTGATTTTTCTCTTGTGACACAGCAGTTTGCGAAAATCGCGGAAATACGGGGGACCGAGATAAAAACCAATACCCCGGTCGTTGGTTTTTCGGGAAATGGGAACACCTTTGTACTGGAGACCCCTGCAGGACCAGTGCATTGTAAGCATTTCATCAATTGCACCGGTTTGCAGAGCGACCGCGTTGCCAGGATGTGCGGCGTGGAGCCCGATATCAAAATCGTGCCGTTTCGCGGTGAATACTATGAACTGGTTCCTGAATCCCACTCACTCGTCAATGACCTGATATATCCTGTACCGGATCCGGAGTTTCCGTTTTTAGGGGTGCACTTCACCCGCATGATTGACGGTGGTGTGGAAGCCGGACCGAACGCTGTGCTCTCCTTTCATCGTGAAGGATATTCCAAATTCAGTTTTTCCCTGAAAGACACATTGTCAACATTCGGATATCCCGGGTTCTGGAAACTGGCCGGTCAATACTGGGAAACCGGTATCGGAGAGTTTTATCGTTCCTTCAGGAAATCAGCATTTGTCCGGGCACTGCAGAAACTTATCCCGGAAATTGAATCCAAAGATTTAATTGCGGGAGGTGCCGGTGTACGGGCACAGGCTCTGGATAACCAAGGCAACCTGATTGACGATTTTCACATCCTGCAGGAGAAGGACATGATTCACGTTTTGAATGCACCTTCGCCTGCAGCGACGGCTTCATTAAGTATCGGACAGACTATAACAGAAATTGCTCAGAAGCAATTTGACCTGTAAGGGTGAACGAATTTTCTCGCTATAGGCGCTTAGAGCGCTTTTTATAACTGGACCTTCCTGTTAAATCCATAGATGATATACGGCTTAAACCCGCCAGACGGTGGACTTTAAGCCGTATAATCTCCTGGCGAATGGCGTTTCGTCCCTTCGGGACTATTTTTTTTCAAACTTTCCGGAACCCCGGAATAAATTCCGGGGCTAACAGCGATTCGTCCCTATCGGGACTTCTTTGATTTTGTTGATGTAGTGTTCCCAAGGATAAATACCCTTTTAAAACGCGGTTGGTGAACTGACATTTGCCGGAGAAAGGACGAAACCTGATGGCAAAACGTCTAAAACGGGACGATAGGCAATAACACAAAAAATGTAAAACCCCGATTTATGAGAGTCCCGGAGGGACGTCCGCTTAATAGCCCACCAATTTATTGGTGGGACTGCTCATCCATCTTTATTCATTTAATCCGGCGAACCCTAAATAAATAGAAGATTCAGGCTACTTTATGTGGGTGTATTTACGTAAAAACTGTTCAAAATCTTTCTCCCTGATCTCGCCTGCTGCGGTATACATCGAATCGGTATTTGCGTTAACAATGAAGATGTGAAACGGTGTGCCCCAGGTCCGTGAATCCCCTACAAGTTTGCGTAGCGAGTAATGGGAAGTACGCTGCCGTGTTTCAAGAGATTTTATTTCACTTGGTCCGACCACCACAGGAAATTCTATGGCATGCTTTTGCCTGAATTTTTCCAATTCCCGTTTCGGTGAGTATACCCCGATTCCCAGAACGCTAAATCCCTGCTCGCCGTAGTTATCGTACATCCTGTTTAGCATCGGTATCTCCTGATTGCAGTTCCAGCACCAGTCAGCGAAATACCACAGCAGGGTAACCTTATTATTTATAAACTCGCGTACCTGTACCGTGTCCGAACTGTTCAGAACCGGATACCGGATACACTGCAGGACCTGTTGAATTGAGTCAGATTTAACGCCAGCTGAAACCGGGGTAATCTTCGTCCACTCATGGGTTTGGCTGAAGCTATCCACAGGCAGAATTACGAGCACTATCATCACAACAATATACCTTGAGTGCATCACGGGGGTTCCAGTTACTTTAATATACTTGCGATACTTATCCGACCGTAAATGATTCCTCGATGATCCCGTTTATTCCGATTTTGATTTCGTCATGCGCTTCTACCTTTCCAACGCCTGAGGGAGTTCCCGTGTAAATCAAATCACCTTTTTTAAGGGTAATCGTACGTGACAAAAAAGTGATCAACGTTGGGACATCAAAGATCATATCATTTACCATGCCGGTTTGCTTCCTTTTCCCGTTCACATCCAGCCAGAATTCAATTTTTTCAAACTCATTTCTGGGTGGCAACTTTCGGAAAGAGGTTATTCCGGCGGAGTGATCGAATCCCTTACTAAGGAGCCAGGGTAAACCCTTCTTTTTGAGTTCACTCTGGAGTTGTCTCAGCGTAAAATCGACTCCCAGCGCATATCCCGCAATATGGCTCCACGCCTTCTCCTTTTTAATTCTGCTGCCGGATTTGCCAATCAGTAGCACAATCTCCACTTCGTGATGTACAACACCTTTTTCCGGGGGAAATTTAAGAACGGTTCCCGGCTGAACTAATGCAGAAGGAGGCTTTAAAAAGATGACCGGGGCATCCGGAATCTTGCTCTGCATTTCCTGGATATGCGGGAGATAATTTTTTCCGACACAATAGACAGATCCGACATCGTAAAGTTCCGGTTCAACCTCTCCGCTGGAGAGTTGTACCTGGATGCTCATGCTCCTTCCTCCTGACTTGCCGGTACTGGTGGTTCCATAAGAGCCGGGATTGTCTTGGTGTACCATTCCCGGACCTCTTCAACTTCAACATCTATCTTATCATTAAACGAAAATCGTTCGCCTCTCACCCGGCCGATTGTGGTACAGGGCACACTGTATTGGGAAGCAATTCGCTCAATTTCCAATAATTTATCTTCTGCCAGACTGACAACAATCAGCGATTGGTTCTCCGAAAACATTAATTCGTCATCCCGTAATTTCCTGTGAACGTGGATATCTGCACCGAATAACCCACCCGGATTGCCGATACAGCATTCTGCCAGGGCCACTGCCAAACCACCGTCGGATACATCGTGTGCGGAGTGTATCACTCCGCGGTCGATGGCGTCAAGCAGAGCCTCCTGTACCCGTTGTTCAAAGTCTAAATCGATATCGGGTGCATCGCCAACGAGCGAATCGTATTGGGCCTGCAGGTAGGTGCTGCCCCCGAGATCACCCTTCAATGTGCCCATAATCATGATAAAATCATTTTCACGCTTGAAATAGGAGGTCATCACTTTTTTCACGTCATCTATAAGACCAACCATTCCGATAACCGGTGTCGGGTACACTGCAGATTCCGGGCTCTCATTGTAAAAACTCACATTGCCGCCGGTAACCGGTGTATTGAGGATTTCGCAGGCGCTGCCCATGCCACCGATCGCTTCCTTGAACTGGTAGTATATTTCCGGGTCGTAGGGATTCCCGAAGTTCAGGCAGTTGGTTATCGCGAGCGGTTTACCACCAACACATGCCACATTCCGCGCGGATTCTGCGACGGCAAGTTTCCCGCCTTTTCGCGGATTCAGATAGACATACTTCCCGTTCCCATCCACCGAAATTGCCAGCGCTCTGTCTGTTCCTTTTATTCGAACGACGGCGGCATCACCGCCGGGACCCTGAACCGTATTGGTTCGCACCGTGTGGTCATACTGTTGATACACCCAACTCTTACTCGCAATATTGGGGTGTGTGATCATCGTCTTTAGTGCTTCATTATAATCCTCCGGTTCCGGATAATCATCCACGTCATATTGCGGAATTGAATCCAGGTATTTGGGACGCTTACTTTCGCGATGGTACACCGGTGCCCCACCTCCCAGCACAAGATCCCATGCCGGGACCTCGCCGACCTGCTCTCCATCCTGCTGTAAATTAATATTTCCGGTTTCCGTCACTTTTCCAAGGATGGAGTACGGCAGGTCCCATTTTTCAAAGATCTTCGCCGCCTCCTCTTCAAAACCGGATTTGATCACCGTAAGCATGCGCTCCTGGGATTCCGACAACATAATCTCATACGGAGTCATCCCGTCTTCCCGCTGGGGGACCTTGTCCAGGTCCACATCCATTCCAACTCCAGTGCGGGCAGACATCTCGGAGGTGCAGCACGTAATGCCCGCCGCTCCCATATCCTGGATACCCACGACATACGGTTTTCGGCATAACTCCAGCGTCGCCTCAAGTATCGACTTCTCGGCAAATGGGTCGCCAACCTGCACGGCAGGACGTCGCTCTTCGGATTCCTCTGTTAACTCTTCCGAAGCAAATGTTGCACCGTGGATCCCGTCACGGCCGGTGGCTGATCCGTAAATAATGACCGAATTGCCTTCCCCGTCCGCTACAGCACTCATGGTGTAGTCGTGTTTCACAATGCCAACTGTCATGGCGTTGACCAGTGGATTTCCGGAATAATGTTCATCAAACACAACCTCCCCGCCAACGGTCGGCACACCAACCGAATTACCATAGTCACCTATGCCTTTTACAACGTTTTTAAAGAGGTACCTGTTACGTTCATCTGTCAACGGGCCAAAACGCAGCGAGTTCAGAGACGCAATCGGACGTGCTCCCATGGAAAAGACATCTCTGAGGATTCCACCAACACCAGTTGCCGCCCCCTGATAGGGCTCGATTGCGGAGGGATGGTTATGGCTTTCGATTTTAAAGGCCACTGCAAGCCCGTCTCCGATATCCACCAGCCCGGCGTTCTCCTCCCCCGCCTCCGCCAACAGGTTTTCGCCTTCACGAGGCAGTTGCTTTAACAGCGCAATTGAATTTTTATAGCTACAATGTTCACTCCACATGACGGAGAAAATTCCGAGTTCGGTATAGTTCGGAGTACGGCCGAGTATCTCTTTTATGCGCTCGTATTCCTCTTTACTTAAACCGTGTTCCTTTGCAAGGTCAAGTGTCACATCGGGTTCACTCATGCGTATCCTCTTTTGCTGATGGTTCAGTTTGTTGGGGCTGGTACGTCCAGGGGATTTTCCTGATCGCCCGGAAATATTTTGTGGAAGAGTACGTTGGAACGGCTTCAATGGTAAAAATGTAATCACCTGATTGGAGTGGGGTCTGAGGTACCCATATATACCGGAACTGGCCCTGGCTTTTCCGCTGTTCCCCTAAAATCGTATCCGGTGGTGAGCTAGGCGGAGACTGTACTGTCAATGTAATATCAGCCCGTTCGGTCAGATGAAATGTGAGGATAATTTTTTTCTCTTCCTCCGTAATTTTCGGTTTGAGAATATCCGTACCAATCAGATAATACTGGGCAGCATAGGACTCTGCGATACATACCTGACCAAAGCGTTTCCAGATGGATATTCCCTGTGGCCTGTGGAATTGGTAATCTCCTTTGCCTTCCTCACCGATGGTATCTACAATTTTTCCCATTCGATTAATTTTTACTATGCGGCCGTTTTGTGTGTCAGTCATATAGAAATTATTATAATAATCGACAGCAATATATCGAAACCGGCTTTCCTTTCCCGCTGGTTTATAACTCCATAATTTACGACCATTGAGATCAGTTATAAGGACTTTTTTACCGTTTTCACTGATGATACCCAATTGGGATTGGTTGTATCGGGTCCACTTGTCGTTTCGGTCGTATACTACAATGCCTAATGGTGCTGGAATTCCATCAATCAGGACAGACCATTTGTCTGATTCCGGTTCCCACTGCCAGATACGAGACCCGGCGCTGTCGCTTACAAAGGCAGTACCATTTTCGGCGAGTGCCACATCAAAGGGAGCAAAGTCGGAATTTTCCGGGTGGCCTGATTTTTGATAATACAACTGCTTCCCCGCTTCGTTAAACAGGTGTACTACTCGCTGATGCCCCATATCCGCAACGTAGACATCACCTTCCCGGTTCGCAGCAATACCCCGGGGACGCAACAAACTACCGGGAGCGCCCGGTGGCTCCCGGTATATTTCGATATTGATGAGCGACGTGTTATATATTATTTCGTTGTGCCCGGCATTCACCCCATAGACTGACAGTTCGTCGTCATCATCTTCGGTTTCGGGGTCATCCAGAACTGTCAGTTTTGCCAGCGCTGTTCCCTGAGGATTGCTCACGGTGGTTTTCGACCCTACTGCGAAAAAGAGGTGTGTTCCCGTGGCCTTTCGGATAGGTGCGTGTGATTTGGTAGGGAATACCAGGGTTGTAGAATGATCCTGTGCAAGTGCCGGCAACACAAAGAGTGCAAAAAGCATGATAAACGCATTTACAATATATCCTGGAAATTGCATGACGGTTCGTCGTGAATATAATAAAATGTTCTGAACTTTTTAAGGTAATCAGACGTTACAATGAAAGTCCTTTGGGCGCCACATCGCGACTTTAGAATACTCTCAATTTCACCACCATTCTCAGGAAAAGTCTCGCTGTGATGTATCCGTGGCACAGCAACCTATAACACTGTCATTCTAAGCTCTATCGCTCCGGGAGGAGTCTTGCCTCCAGGGGGAGTCTCTGATGAGACGGGAGGCATCTCTGGTGAGGCTGGCGGGAAAGAATCTCCTCGCCATACGCTCAGGAGCCTTCCACAGGAGATCCTTCGGCTTCGTCCCAATTGCATCGGGACTCCGCTCAGGATGACAGGTCTTTGTTTACCTTCAGTTGTTCAATTATTTTATTGGAAACTAGCAGTGACTGAATGGAACCACCTCAGCATAAATCATTACCATATTGCACCGCGTGTGAATGGTCACGAAGTCGAAGCAACCAGATTGGATATAAATTCTTTGAACGCAAAAGACTTTTTCTGCACAACAATCCACAAAGCCTGTCATTCTGAGTGCAACGAAGAATCTCCTCGCCATACGCTCAGGAGCCTTCCACAGGAGAGCCTTCGCCTCCCTTCGATCGCTCAAGATGACAGGCCTTTTTTGTCTTCCATTTCTGAATCATTTCGGATGGACAGGATGATTTTATACATTAGTGCTCTCAGCCGACTAAATATCGCACTATTTCCTGGTACTTATGAACAGCGGTATGAATAGACTCTTTGCTAATTTTTTCATCGAAAGTGTGTGCATGGTGGATGGATCCCGGTCCAAAAAGCAAATGTTCTCCCCAATTCGGTAAAAACGGAATGTCTGTACTGTACGCAACGATGTCATTAGCATACCCGGGTATCTCCACCATCCGTTGCGGATCGCACTGGTTAATGACTTCAATTTTGGCCTCGTCTCCGACAATTTCGTCAACCAAAGATTTGACTTCATCCAACGATGATGACACCCTGAACATCAGACCGGCGCTGGCAGTATCCGGTATGACATTATACCGGTCACCCCCTTCAAGCTTACTGATGTTTACCGTGGTTTTGCCTCGTTTCGGATGTTCGGGTAAATCGAGGGACCGGAGTCGCTCAAGGATATCCAGTAATTTTATCACAGCAGAATCGCCCAAATCCGGATACGCAGAATGGGCAGAAGTGCCTTTTGTACTGACCTTGACCAGATACAGTCCCTTTTGTCCTGCCACTAACCGGTTCTCCGTCGGCTCCCCAACTATGGTATATTTTACCGAGGAGGCAGAAGTATCATTCGCCGTTTTAGCTCCAATACTTTCCAGTTCTTCACCGACCGTAAAAAGGTAGCCTGTCTCGAACCCTTCACTCAGTAGTGTAGTTCCCGCCCCAATCATGGCACCAATAATACCTTTGGTATCGCAGGCACCCCGGCCGTAAAGGTATTCATTATCCTCACTGAACTCAAAGTATGGACCAACAGTGTCGAGGTGCGAACAGAAATACACCTCCGGAAAGGACTCTTTACGGGGCTTCACCCGGAGATTCCAGCGGTCTTCCTCTATTGATTCCCGCGTGGAATACCAACCTTGCCTATCGAAAAATTCTTCAAGAAATTGGGCAAATGGAGCTTCATTCCCGGTAATCGACTCGATTTTAATACACTGTCTGGCTAATTCGATGACATCCATCATTTTGCATATCGCTCCATTTCCTTTGCGGCTTAGCGACTTAGCGAGAGGTTTTTCCCGTTTCTTACTCATCTCCGGACGGCGTTATTCCTGGTGGACTATCTCTTCCCCGGTGAGTTGTTGTTTGATCTTCACTGCCAGCGATTCGGAGATGCCCTGGACTTCGGCAATTTCCTGAATGGTCGCCTTCTTCAGTTTTTTTACGCTCCGGAACTGTTGCATTAGACGCGCTTTCCTGACCTTGCCCACACCCTCGATGTTATCAAGGTCTGATACCACCATGGATTTCCCGCGTAATTTTCTGTGATACGCAATGGCAAACCGGTGTGCTTCGTCGCGTATCCGCTGGAGCAAAATGAGTCCAGGTGAACTCTTTGCGATAAAAAGCGGCTCGGAATGTTGAGGTATGTACACTTCTTCGAGGCGTTTTGCCAGACCGATTATCGTGACCGGCGGAAATTCCAGATCATTCAGTTGTTCCACCGCGACGCTTAACTGACCTTTCCCCCCGTCAATCAAAATGAGATCCGGGACCGGGAGTTTTTCCTCCAGTACGCGGTTATACCGGCGGCGAATAACCTCCCGCATGCTGGCAAAATCGTCATTTCCCTCCACGGTTTTAATTTTGAACCGGCGATACTCCCCTTTTCTTGGTTGCCCATCGACAAAGCTCACCATAGATGCCACTGTATTGGTCCCCCCGATATGAGAAATATCAAAGGCTTCAATCCTTCGTGGCGGAGCTTCCATCTGCAATTCTTCCTGGAGTGTTGCTACGGTCTTTGGTATATATTCGGCTTTTTTCTTCTTCTGCAATTGTAGCTCGCCCAGTAGCAGTTTTGCGTTTTTCTCTGCCAGGCCCTGCAGTTTCTTTTTATCACCGATTTTCGGCTCTTTGAAATACACCCGCCGGTCTGAGCGGGATGAGAGCCACTCCTCCAGCGGTTCCCGGTTTTCCGGGAGCTCGGGAAACAGGATTTCCCGCGGGACAAAATCCACTTTCATATAGTACTGCTTTACGAAGTCCTCCAGAATGGCAGAATCCGATATGTTTTCCACACCATCGAGATAGAAATGCTCCCGGCCAATCAGTTTCCCGTTCCTCAGACGCAGAACGACCATGGCACATTCGTCTTCCTCTGTTGCCATCGCCAGGACATCGCGGTCTTCGAAGTCGCCGGTTTCGACCCGTTGCTTTTTCGCATAATTTTTCACTGCATTAATCTGGTCCCGGATGCGGGCGGCTTCCTCGTATTCGAACTCTTCAGCCGCTTCATCCATCCGACGGGAAAGATATTCGATCACCTCATCCGTGCGTCCGTTCAGGAAGTCGATGACTTTGGCGATCATCGCATTGTAGCGCTCATTACTGACGAGCCCCTCACACGGTCCTTCGCATTTCTTGATATGGTAATCCAGGCAAACCGACACCTTGTTTTGATCGATGGTCTCCTGGTCGATATGATAGCGACAGCTGCGAATCGGGAAAACCTTCTTTACCACCCGCATGGTGGATCGCAGCGAAGTAACATCGGTGTATGGCCCATAGTACTTTGAACCATTCTTAATAACATCCCTGGTGATAAAAACCCGCGGATACGGCTCATTGGTTATCCGAACATACGGATACGATTTATCATCCTTGAGTCGTACGTTATACCTGGGACGGTGTTCTTTTACCAGATTGGCTTCCAACAGAAGGGACTCTACCTCGGAATCGGTGACGATAAAATCGATATCCCGGACCTGGTTAACCATCGTCTGGGTCTTGGGATCCCGGCTGTCCGGATCTCCCCGAAAATAGGAACGCACCCTGTTCCGCAATACCTTGGCTTTTCCGATATACAGGATGACATCCTTTTTATCCTTGAAAAGATACACGCCAGGCGATTTGGGCGCGTTTTTCAGAAGCGATTCTATGTGATCTTTTAGCTCTGTCATATGTTATAACAAATCCATAGTGCCACAATTAGTTCCGTGATTGGGTATTAGTGCTCGTCCGAAGCGGGTTCTGTAAGTTCAATCAGCACACCGTGTGTACTTTTCGGATGCAAAAAGGCAATCTTTTTCCCGCCAACGCCGACAGTCGGCTCCTCGTTGATCAGTTGGATTCCGGCAGATTTCAAACTATCCAGCATCGTTTCAATATCCGTTACTTCAAAGCAGATATGATGGAGCCCTTCTCCCCGGTTCTCCAGGAACTTTCCCACGGGAGAGTCAGCCTCTGTCGGCTCCATGACTTCGATATGTGAATCCCCTGCCGAATAGACATCTGTGGTAATCTTTTGATCTTCGACGTATTCCCGGCAGGTGATATTTAATCCAAGTAAATGTTGAAACAGATTTCGGGCGTTATCCGCATCATTAGAAGCTATTGCGATGTGGTCGATCTTTTTTATCATGTAACCTCACGTATTTTATAAGTGGAATAAAAATAAGATGAACAAGGAATTTTCCCAATGGGGAATTTTATGATTTTACAGTAGGCCGGTGGTCACCGAAGACGGACGCGATAAATCGCGTCCCTACATTGTTATTGACTACTGATAATAGATATCGTCTTCCCAATTGATCGGATTTTCATTTATATAGGTTTTAATACGGTTCAATTCTTGTTTATTTCGGATTATTCTATCATGATAGCGAGGATGCCAGGCAAACTCATTGATGCCAAGATTTCTAATCTCCCGGGTGCAACGCCCCTTGAACCAGCGAACGACCCGTCCCAAATGATTTTTGTATAACATTGGATTCTTTCTCTTTGCTACACCACCACTTTCATTTAATTCCTCTGGCTCTGTAAGGACGCGATTCATCGCGTCCGCCGTATTTTGCATTTTTTCACCGGTATCTTTTATCCTAATGATTCCATGCGCATGATTTGGCATTACTATAAATGATTCTATCATAACAGATTCGAATCTTTCTGGTATCTTATTCCACACTTTCCATACAATGCATCCGGGATTTTTAAGTCCAATGAATCCATTTCTGATTTCCCCGAAAAATGGATTCCTGTCTTTCGTACAGATTGTTATAAAATATTGGCCCGGTTTTGTATAGTCACGTTCGGATAAACGATTCGATTTGCGATACGGTAATCCATCGTAATCGTTAAATTGCATAGGACTTTCTCATTGAAACTTGTGAGTCTGCTCTAAAGAGAAGGGGCTGAAGCCCCTCAATTTTGCTATACCCTTTACCTACCCCGGCATAAATGCCGGGGCTATTCAAATTTTTCTGAATTTTCTGCTGAAATCTAAAGTTCCAAACTGTAATGTGCTTTTTAGAGTGCCCTCACTTGTGAAAAAATCTGCAACTATACCTTCTGCATCGCTACTTCAACAAGATTATTGGTGAACTAATCGTTTCGGACGCGATAAATCGCTTCCCTACATTGGATAATTCAGGCCGGGTACTACCGGTATTTCAGAAGATACGAACAAACATCGACAGACTAATTTACAGCCTCAACCTTAGTAACTCTCCTCCGTCAATTTCACCTTGCCCCGGAATATGTAGTAAATCGATGAGGTATATCCGATAACCAATGGCATACCTATCCCTGCAATAATCAGCATAATTGTTAGCGTTTTTTGCGAGGAGGCAGCGTTATAAATGGTCAGGCTGTGTTCAGGATACGGGAACGAATAGACCATGTTCGGGTAGACACCAAGCCCGAAGAGCGCCAGTAAAGATATCACCGCAGCACTGGACGAGAGAAAGGCTCTGAAATCGTTGTTTTTGGTATATTCACGCGGGATATTCGCTATGGCCAGAATGGTAACCAAAGGTACCACAAACAGTACCGGGTGCGCTTTAATCATCGAAGCCATATGCGGCACGTACAGCAGTGTAAATACCGTCGTGACCGCATAACTCAGGATAAAAAAGATGATGGTATTCTGCACCCAGCTGCGGAGTTTATCGTGGAGTTCCCCTTCGGTTTTTAATACACCGTAGATTGCACCATGCATCATAAAAAGTGCAACGGTGGTGATACCCGTTATAATAGTATAGGGATGTAACAGGTCAAAAAAGGATCCTGCGAATACATAGTTTTCATTCAGTGGAATGCCATAGGCAATATTCCCCATTGCCACACCCAATAAAAAGGCTGCCAGGACACTTCCGAAAGCGAACCCTACATCCCACATTTGCCGCCACCATTCCATGGGTTGCTTACTCCGGAATTCAATGGCAACCGCCCGAAAAATGAGCGCAAGCAGGAATGCCATAAACGCTATGTAAAACCCGGAGAATACGGTTGCATAGGCTTCCGGAAATGCGGCAAACAGTGCCCCACCGCCGGTCACAAGCCAGACTTCATTCCCATCCCAGACCGGTCCGATGGAATTGATCATTAGCCGCCGCTCTTCGTCGGTTTTGGTAAACAGATGCAAGGCACCGATGCCTAAATCGAAGCCATCCAGCATTGCGTAACCGGCAAATAAAATCCCTACAAGAATGAACCAGATAATATTCAAATCCATATCAAACCCTATGCTCTATGTCCTGAAATTAATGATTCCTCTTCTGCCAGTTCCGGACCGTGATGGATTTTCTCGTTCAGGAGGTAGACAAACACGGCAAACAACAGGATATAAATCAGTGTGAACATGACGAGCGACCCCACAACCATATTTGCTGAGACAGCTTCCGACACCGCCTCGGAAGTACGCAGCAGCCCATACACAATCCAGGGTTGACGGCCGACCTCTGCTGCTATCCATCCGACCTGATTAGCAATATGCGGCAGTAGCACAGCGAATACAAAAATCCACAGTAACCATTTTTTCTCGAACAGCGTGTCCTGCCACCAGTAAAATATTCCAAGCAGGCTAATCAGGATTAAGACCATCCCGATGGCGACCATCAGATGGTACGTTTGAAATACGATGTTGACCGGCGGCCGGTCTTCCGGCGCGAATTCCCGGAGCCCCGTAATCGGCGCACTGGCATCTCCGGTAATGAGCCAGCTTAACATTCCGGGGATTTGGATGCCAAAACGAACTTCCTGTTCCTTATCATCTACCCAGCCAAACAGATACATGGGCGCCGGAGCCGACTCCTCGTAATGTCCTTCCATTGCTGCCATCTTCGCCGGCTGGTTCTCACTGACACCGACAGCACTTGAATGGCCGGTGACCAGCTGCATTACACTGGCAACAACTGCCACAATAAGTGCGATCTTAATAGAAGATTTCGCAAAATCCTGGTATTTCTTTTTGATGAGATAATAGGCGCTCACGCTGATAACAAGCCATGCCCCAGCCTGCCAGGCCCCCATAATCACATGGGATAACCGATCAATCGTAGACGGATTGAACACCATTCCCCAGAAATCTACGATTTCAGCCCGGGCATCCATTCCGCTCCCAACAATATGATGTCCTGCAGGAGTTTGTTGCCATGAATTCGCCACCACTATCCAGACCGCGCTAAAATGGGCGCCGAATGCCACCAGGATCGTGGAAATAAAGTGCATCTTTTTGCTCACCTTGTCCCAGCCAAACAATAAAATTGCCAGGAATCCGGATTCCAGGAAAAAGGCAAATACCCCTTCCGCCGCAAGGGCACTACCAAAGACATCCCCGACATACCTGGAATAGACTGCCCAATTGGTCCCGAATTCAAACTCCATCACAATGCCGGTGGCCACACCAATCGCAAAAATGAGCCCGAAGACCTTTACCCAAAACCGGGTCATGTTGTGATATTTTTCCAGACCGGTTTTCATGTACATCCCTTCCATCATGACAAGGATAAGTCCCAAACCAATACTCATGGGTGGATAGATATAATGAAAACCAATAGTCAGAGCGAATTGAAGGCGGGAAAGCAGTAGAACGTCCATAAGCACACTCTCGAATATTCAGGTGAAATTTTATCTTAAGTAATTAAACAAAATGTCTATCTATTAGCAAGAATTAGTGCCTGTAAACAGAGGTTTCTTAGTTAATTTTTCAGGTCCTTCAGTAACTCATTGACTGCCCTTCTCAATTGGCGGTCCCTCTCTTCGGCGGTATCGCCGGGAAGTTTCCTGACAATAATATCCGGGACGGCTCCGTTGTTCTCCATATTCATCATATTGTCGACGACATACCATCCTCTGAACGGAATTCGGAACGAGCTGCCATCAATGAGCCGGGTTCCACCGGTACTAATCACCAACCCCCCGGTTGGAACTCCCACTAATTTTCCTCTGTCCAGGGTTTTAATGGCATGAGAAAATATTTCGGCGTTCGAGTAAGAATATTCATTACACAGCACGATAATCGGTTTGGTAAAGGCATATAACGGCCTGCGACTCTGTGGATATCCTTCACCCCCATCTCTGGGAATGGTCACGGCATGGTTTTCAACCATGAGCATTGCAAGCAGGTAATCCGTAATCCAGCCGCCGCCGTTGTTGCGGACATCGATAACTAACCCCTCCTTGTCATGGGCTTCTGCATAAAGTGCCATTTCAAAGCGTTCCAGCGGCCCGTTACTCATGGATCGAATGTGGATATACCCTAACTTGTTTTCCGACCAGTTGTGTACCTTTTCCCGTTTTCCCTTCATCCACCGTTCGTACTCAAGCGAATTAAGTTTGCCGTACGATACCGGTTTCACCACGACATCCCGGGTATTATTACGCCGCTTTCCGGCATCCCGCAGCGTCAATCGCACCTTTTCCCCGATCTGGTTCCACAGAAGCCGGTGCATGTTAGTCTCCCCGGTGATTTCCGTCCCGTTAATCGCAGTGAGAATTTCGATGGCTTTTACCTGGTTCTCCTCCGTATCACACGGACCGTCAGGCATTACAAAGGCTATCTGTAATCCCTCTCCATCATATTCGCGGCTGAACCGGAGGCCCAGCATACCATTGGTGACTTCCCGCCCGGAGTACGGACCACCAATTCCCAGGTGGCTGGCATTCAGTTCACCAAGCATAAGTTCTACGGCATCATTGAAATCCTTGGTAGTATGCAGCCCGACTATAATCGATCCATATTTTATCCTGACAGAATCCCAGTTGGCGCCATGGAAGTCCGGATCGTAGAAATTATCCCGGAGAATGCGCCACAATTCCTGGAATTTCTGTCGCTGCTCCTCTTGATGGTCTATAGAAACCTCCGCACGAAAATCGTGCGACTTGCTGTCACTCCCCTTTTCGTTTCGCGAAACGATCTTACCGCCCCGCTTGAGGTAATAAATTCGGTTGTTTTCCTTATGCCACAGGATTGCCCCCGGTCGTTCATCTCCTTCGGTTATTTGTTTCAAATCGTCACTGTTCCATTTGACCTTCCAGAGATCGCTCTTGCCGCTGGTATTGCTGCGAAATACCAGGAATTGCCCGTCCGGCGACCAGGCGTAAGAACTTTCAGCACCGGGTAACGACGTAATTCGGTTGATTCGCAGGTGAATATCTTCAAAATCAATGGTAATCGGGTCAACGAATTCAGTGTCTTTGTCCTTTTTCTCCTCAAAATATTCGTCCCACTCCTCATCGCTTCGTTCCTGGTTCTTCTTGCGGAGATGCACGTAGTATAAATCCCGGTTGTTGTCGATAGTGCGTTGGGAGACAAAGGCTAATCTGGTTCCGTCCGGAGACCATTTTGGTATAAAATCCTCATCAGGATGTTGCGAGATATTATGTGACTCACCGGTTTGCACATTCACAATATGCACGTCTTCATTAAATTCATTGTCCTCCCGGGAATACGCAATCCAGTGGCTGTCCGGCGACCACGAAAACTGCAGGCTCGCCCAGCCTTTCACCAGAGTGCTTTCTTTGCCTGTTTCCACATCCCGCAAAATCAAATTGCCCTTGCCGCGCACGTAAGCCAAGGTGTTCCCGTCCGGTGAAAATTTTGGATCGTATTCTTCCTCTGATGAACTTGTCAGGCGTTCGTTCTGAATATCCACCGATTTCACGAGAGGTTCCGAATCTGCCGCAAACGCCAAGTACAGGTCTTTCTGGCCTAATTCATCGGAGACATAGACGAGCGAATCCCTGTACGGAAACCATGTCACATCCTGTTGGCGCCAGGGGGAGTCGGTAATCTGGTTAAGAAAGGCACCATCCTCCTTCATCGCAAAGATTTCTCCCCGAACAGCAAAGGCCAGGTTATTCCCCTTCGCATTCAGCGCGAATTCGTCGGCATCGCCGGTAAAGGTTTTGTATTCAATGGGGTTTGATATAAAATCAAGGGGGAGCCGGATATCCAGTTCCTGCATTTCTCCCGACTTGGTTGAATACGTCCAGAGCCGAAAATCCCGTTCAAAGGCAATAACAGAACCGTTATCTGAGATGTTCGGAAAAAGCACCCCATTGTCTTTGAATGAAGTCAATTGCCGTTTCCCTGTCCCGTCCCGATTCATCTGCCAGAGATTTTTCATCCCGTCCCGGTCGCTGACGAAATAGATGGTCTCGGAATCCGGGCTCCACAGGGGATTCATGTCCGTCCCGTTAAAATCGGTTAACTGCGTATATTCTTCGCTTGCGAATTCGTACAGCCAGATATCCATATTCGAGCTGCCGCGGTAGCCCTTTCGTTCCCAATCGTTCCGTCCCAGGACGAAGGCAAAGCAGTTTCCATCCGGGGAGACTTTGCCGTAAAAGCCAAATTCGGGTATGAGCAGTTCCGGAGTCTCACCATTCATACTGACCTGATACGTTTGCGGCAACCGGTGGTAGTAAAAATCCCGGTTGGAAGAAAAAAGTACACTTTGACCGTCCGGCATCCATCCGGAAACCCGATCTGTATTTGTAAAGTAGGTCAATTGTTCAATGCGGTTCGTTTCGAAGTCCAGCAGGAAGACATCAAAATTGTCGTACCGATCAGAGGAAAAAGCGAGCTTGTTCCCCTGCGGTGACCAATGCGGCAGATAATCATACGCCGGATGTGCTGTCAGCCGTCGCGCTTCTCCTCCATCAACTGGGACAGTCCAAATATCCCCCTGGAAAGCAAACGCAATCAGGCTGCCGTCAGGAGACGGCGCCGGCGTCCGCGTGTAAACGACATCATAGGCAAACAAGTTTGAGGGAATACCGGAGAAAAGTGTGAGAACCAGAATTAAAGCCATTCGTCTCATTATGCACCTGGCATCTTTGCTTAGGGGTTGAACAGATAATTATAAAAGGGTTATAATATGAATGATTTGAGTAAAAAGGTTATGAATCCCGTTGCTTCTTGGCTTGTTTCCGGGCTTTCTTCCTGCGTTTCCTGGCTTGCTTTAATGCTACCCTCGTCTCTTTCGACAATCCCATATACGAAACCATGATGCTGATTTCATAGAGCAGCAGGATCGGGATGCCCATTAACATCATACTGGCAGGATCCGGTGGCGTGAGAAACGCGGCCAGGACAAACGTTAACACCACAGCATACTTCCGGACATGTCGTAATACTGCCGGGGTCACGATACCGATTTTTGTCAAGAAAAAAGACAAAACCGGCAATTCAAAAATCAATCCCGTGACAAAGATAATCCTGGTAACGAAACTGACGTAGGCATCCAGGGCGAAGTTGTTTTGGATATCTGTCAGACCGAGACCCGTCAAAAAATCAAGCGCTACAGGCAGGATCGCTAAATAACCAAATGCCCCGCCAATGAGAAAACAGAGCGTAATCACTATAACGGTCGTCGGGACATACTGCTTTTCATGGGGCAACAGTCCGGGGGCAATGAATTTCCACATCTGGTAAGCGATCACCGGTAAAGCGCCAATTAAACCAGAAAACAGACCGATTTTAATTTTGACCATCAGCATATCCGGGACCTTCAAAATCTGGAGATCAAAGGGTGAGCGGAGATCCCGTGTCGGGTAAATTAAAAATTCGATGAGTTGATCGGAGAAAATGTATCCCACGATTCCTACCGCTACAATCCCGATAATACTTTTAATCAATCGCCAGCGGAGTTCTTCCAGATGATCAAGAAATGTCATTCCCTCATCCGGCGTTTCCTCTGTCCCCGATTGTGTGTGCGTTTCGTCCGTCATAGGTCACCTGAGTAGTTTGTAACTAAGCCAGCCAAAACCCGCCTGTAAAAATACAAAGGAAATAGCCGAGTAGGTATCGTATTTCCGGGTTAATTCGTAATATTTATTGATATCATCCAAATCAATTGAGCGATTATAACGTTCGTACGCCGCATTGGCTTCCAATTTAAAATAGGCACTCAATGCCCCGCTGACCGTTGCCGCAAGTACCGGTTTCCAGATGTTCTCGTACTCGGGATGCAACGGCTGGATACGGTTCCTTTCTTCGGGGAAAGACCGTAACAGGTGTGCGATATCTACACGGTAAGCAATACTGTCTTCCGGGATGCCGGTTGATTGTACCAGGTTGCGGTACTCACCTAACGCCACGTATCTCGGAAACCCGGATTCCATCTCCTGTGCCCTGCCTGAAAAAATGTTGACATACCGAAGCGTATCCCCGGTATCCGTGACATTCCACAGATGTCCACCTTCCTGGCAAACAGCAAAAGCCGGAAGTACCAGCAGCAAGGTTCCCCAGAGAATGAATGTGATTATTTTGTTACCGCAGCGCATAAATCCACCAATCTTCCATGGTGACATACCACCGGTCACGAAAATAAAACGGGCTACTCCTGAGCCGGCCGGATAGCTCCAATGTATTTAAAAATCCCCCACCTGAGAAATCAACATGATACAGGGTGTTATCCATCCCTGATATTAAATAGCCCTGTTCGGTAACAGCCGGTGTTCCTGCAACCGGCGTGTGCAATTCAGCCAATTGTAAATATTTACCGGTTTGGCGGTCGATTTCATATATCGTTCCGCCGCTATTGAGCCAAATTACCGTGTCCTGATCAATCAGCGGTGCATTTCGCACCTGATGTTCGGTTGGAATCGACCATCGAATCTCCTGCTTCGCCACATCGAATTGTAACATGGTGCCATCAAATGTACCGAGATACAACATCCCGGCGTGAACTGCCTGGGTAAGGCAAATTTGCTTCAATCGTTTTTTCCAGCGGACTCCCCCCGTCATCATGCCAATCGAATACAAGGTTCCCGTGTCGGTAATCACGTAGAAAGCATTTTCATCCTTCACAGGCTGGACAAATACGCGTTCTTTGAGTGACTTTCTCCACAGTTCATCTCCGTCTGCAATGTCCCGGGCGACAATCTCGCCATCCGTACCGATAACAATCACGCTTGAATCCGAGATGATCGGGTCCACAACTGTCGACGGGCACTGGTGCCTCCACAGTTCATCATCCTCCCTAATATCATAACGCACGATATGATGTTTATCCCGGTCGACTTCAATCCAATAGAATGAACGATCATCAAAACTCATTTGCCCAATATCATATTTTCCGGTAATATGGTTTACTTCTTTGTTTTTACCGTGGTCAAACACAAGTATTTCACCACCTGAAGAAACCCATGCGGAAAGCCGGTAATCAAGAATCACAGGTTCGCCAGCCGGCATATTTCGCATTTTGAATTTGTCGATTTTCTCCGCATGAAATACGGGACGTTCAGGGGCTTCATATCGATCGTACGCAATGTGAAGTGGTCCGCCGCATGCCGCGAGGAACACCGTCAAAATCACTAGTATAATTTTTCCTGAGCGCATCAGTAATCCCATCCGAAAAAGAACTGGTAAAATGTGTTCTTGCCGATGCTGGTAAAATCCGTTCGTCTGCCAATATCGTAACGAAGTACCAATACCCCACCAAGGTTCACCCGAATCCCCAAACCAACACTGCCCCGTAGCCCGGCATACTCGTTTTCCCAGGCATTTCCGGCATCCACAAACAGTGCTCCGCGAACCTGCCGAAATCCTATTCCACCAAACGGGAACTGTACCCCGATTTGGTCAATAAGCGGAAATCGTAATTCGTTATTCCACAGAAAAACGTTCTTACCCCATATCCGGAATCGCGGATATCCTCGCAGTGTCCAGCTTCCTCCGATATAAAAACGCTGTGCCTCGTACCCGTCACTGCGAAGTCCCATAATCCGGAGAGCGTACGACGTACGTTCGTGTAATCGGAAATACTGCCGGTAATCCCCGATCAACGTATAATAATTCACATTATTAAACCGCAGATCGTTGGTATAGCCCGCCCGGATAAGAAATCGCTGGCCATCCATCGGCCCGGTGGGGCCCCAGATAGAGTTATCCTTGACATACCCTATAAAGTTGGAAACAAGCAATGCCTGCCTTGGCTCACCAATCAGATTATCTTTTTCCGATTGATTCACGGTAAACGAAGCCTCCAATCGCCTAAACTGGCTGAAGGGATAACGCAGCATAAACATCCCGCCATACCGGCGCTCATTGTAAAACCCCTCTCTGGGCGTATAGTACAAATTGTTGAAATGGAAAATACCATACCCGTAATTGGCGCGTTGTTTCAAGTTATATTTTGCCACGAATATGTTAAACCGCTCCCAAAATTCATCGGTGGTCTCCGCAGAATTATACAGAAGTATTTCCCAGCGATGATTCCCCAGCACGTCAGAAAATGCGAGTTGTCCGCCGCCGGAAGTTCCGAAGATAGGATCATTGGAGATCTGGCTGGCTGCGATATCCAGAGAATATTTACGATTGTATGGTTCGATACGACTGGAATCCCGGACCGTGAACCGGGGATAATCCCACACATTCCCTTGAAATGATGCCCAGTCGACAGGGATCTCCGGAACCGGCGGAACCTTCACGCGATGTAACTGAAATTGATAATCATCAAACGCCGTGCACACAAGCGTCGAGTCCGTTACCCAGTCCGGGTGGAGCGCAGCCGTGGCAAAATCCGTTACCTGCCGGAGGTGATATCCGTCGGAAGAACTGTCTGCCACCCCGGAAATATCACGAACCCAAATATTATTCGTTCCGCCCCGATCCGATATAAACGCCAGCTGACGACCATCGGGTGACATGGCAGGATTACTGTCATGGGACTTTTCATGGGTAACGTATTCGATATCCCCATTTTCGAGGTGGTACCGGAAAATATTGGTGTACCCAGCTTCCCCATAATTGGTGCGGTCTGAACTAAAATAGATATATTCCTCGTCCGGACTGAAAACAGGCGAACGGTCATTATAAAAATCCTGCGTTAACCGCACAAGATGGCCGGAATCGGTATCGTAAATATATAAATCGACCTTGCCCGAGAACGCCATGCCGGAAAAGACGATTTTGGAGCCACCCGCATTCCAGTGGGGTGAGGAAATACCAATCAGGTTCCCGAAAGTAATCGACTTGATTCGTTTCTCCTCGGCAAGATCCCAGAGATGTAACGCATCCTGCTCTCCGCTTTTCGTCACAAAGGCCAAAATATTTTCTCCGGAGACGGACAATTCCGATTCCATAAAATGAAAGGCTTCATATTGCTGATCCCGTTCCCCTTCTATCAACAGTTTGGGATCCGATTTCGGCCGGGCATCGATTGGTTTGGAGTAGATATTCGTGTAACCGATGCGGTTTGATACGAAAGCAACCCGTATCTGCCCGTCCAATACATAGACCGCAGGGCTGAGATTGACGCCTTTCTCCGTAATCATTTCCGTCGTGGGTTGTGGCAGCGTTTCTTCCTCCAGCAGCGGGTAAAACTGCTTTTTAAGCCAAAAGTGCCAGTTCCTGCTTATCTCCTCGACCGGATCACCAAGGATAAATTCCAGTACCTCGGCAAAATTCTCATATCGCCAGAGGTTCTCCAGTATCAAGAGCAGCTTTTCGGGACCGTATTCCTTTGCAATAAAGGTCAGCAGGCTTTCGCCCTCCTTGTACATGAGATAGGTGCCATTGATCCGGTACATCTCCGTCAATGGAACAAAATAATTATTTAACACCGCGTCACGGAGTATCATTTTCGACTGGGGATCCAGCACAGATGTCGACCAATATTCTGCCAATCCCTCGATAAACCAGAGCGGCGGCCCCGGATGGGTATAATCCCCCCGGTCTTTCATAATTCTGTTCAGTTTACTCGTCATAAACACATGTACCATTTCATGACGAATTACCCGCCGGAACTGATGCATGGACCCGTTGCTGGGGATGACAACTCGCCCCTTGATAAATTCAAAAAATCCCCCAACCCCTTCGGGAATAAATCCGGGTGTAATATTGGTTTGCTGAAATAAGAGATGTGAGCTATAAAAAATCAGCGGTACACGTCGACTGAGGGTATGATTGAATCGGACTGATAACTCGGTATAACTGCTTTCTGCTGCCGCTGCGCCGATTTCAGCGATTTCCTGCATACCGGGATAAAAATAGATATTAAAATGTTCGGTTTTCAGTACATGCCAATCGAAATCGGTATACTGAACCTTATTTCGTCCGAAATAATGGTACTGTGCCTGCACAGACTGGCTCACAAGCAAAAGAAGCATCCCTGCCAGAAGCAGGACATACCACCGTGGTGATGTCGTCTCGGAATGCATCAGACATTTAAATGGCCAGGTCCCGGATGAGTTCCTGTGCCAACGAATATGGACTTTTATTGATAGTATCAATCCGGTTAATCGCATCGGTTAATTTTGCCGTTCGGCGGGTATTCCAGAACATGGTATTCAGTCGCTGCCTGATTAATCCTTCCACACGCTTCTCGTACCTGCGCTGTCGTTTTTTCCGCAGCCCCCCTGAGTCCTCCAGGAACTGGTAGTGTTCCTGTATTTTATCATACACTGTGTGCACACCTTCATTATCGACGGCAGCGGTTTTAAGAATTTCAACAGGCCAGTCTGAATTTCGCGTATTTTTTAAATCCAGGATATTCCGAAGTTCTACAAAGGCTCTTTCCGATCCTTCACGATCGGATTTATTCAACACGAATATATCTGCAATTTCCATCAGCCCGGATTTCATCGCCTGAACCTCATCCCCGCTTTCAGGCACGAGGACTACTACAGTCGAGTCGGCCGCTTCGGCCACGTCCAGTTCCACCTGGCCAACACCGACTGTCTCAAAGATGACGATATCCATACCGGCAGCATCCAGAATATCCCCCGCTTCCTGTGCACTCACCGCTAATCCGCCCATGGATCCTCTGGACGCCATACTGCGGATATAGACCCCGGGATCCCCCGAATGCTGGTTCATGCGAATACGGTCACCGAGGAGTGCTCCCCCGGTAAAAGGACTGGTTGGGTCAATGCTGATGACTCCCACCGTATTTGCCCGGGCACGCATCAGGCTGATTAACTTATCTGCGAGGGTGCTTTTCCCCGCTCCCGGTGGTCCGGTAACACCAATACGGTATGCTTTTCCTATCTCCGGAAAGATGTTATCGAGTAAATCATCCTTACCATTCCGGTTGTTTTCCACAAATGAAATAGCCCGTGAAACATTGCGGATATCACCGCGAACCAATGCTTGTATATCGATGTGTGCCATTCAGATCACTATTTGTAGTACATGGATTACAGCGCAAGGATTACCGCGTATCAGGGGATCTGTTATTCCTCCCAGGCTCCCATCTTATTGTATTTTTCCATTCGTTGAGCCAGGAGGGTTTCTGTATCCAATTCTTCCAGAGAATGTAATTCTTCCAGGATGACATTTTTTAATATTGCTGCCGTTTCGTCGTAATTGCGATGTGCTCCGCCTGTCGGCTCCTCGATAATCCTGTCTGCGATTCCCATCTCCATAAGGTCATTTGCCGTAATTTTCATTGCTTCAGCCGCTTCCGGTGCCTTGGCAGCTCCCTCATCCTTAAATAAAATTGAAGCACATCCCTCGGGAGAAATAACCGAGTACCATGTATTCTCGAGCATCAAAATGCGATCACCAACACCGATCCCGAGGGCCCCTCCGCTGGCACCTTCGCCAATGACGATAATCAGTATCGGTACGCTGAGATGGGACATCTCAAAAAGGTTCTTCGCAATAGCCTCCGCCTGTCCCCGTTCCTCGGCTCCAATTCCGGGATATGCGCCAGGGGTATCTATCAGACAAATAACCGGGTGTCCGAATTTTTCAGCCAGCTGCATGATCCGCAGCGCCTTGCGATATCCTTCCGGATTGGGCATGCCAAAGTTGCGGTAGACGTTTTCTTTGGTATTCCGCCCCTTTTGATGGCCGATAATAGCTACCTTTTGATCGGCAATGCTACCGATTCCGGAGACGATGGCTTTATCATCTCCGAACCGGCGATCGCCATGTAGTTCCAGGAATGCGGAACACATACGTTCAATGTAATCAAGTGTATACGGGCGATCCGGATGTTTCGCTAACTGGTATCGCTGCCAGCGCGTCAAATTACTATATACCTTGGTCGAGAGTTTCCGGAGCTTTTCCTTTAGCCGGCCAACCTCGTCCTCGATATCAACATCATCAGCAGCGGATAATCCCCGCATTTCCTCTATTTTCTGCTCCAGCTCGACTATCGGCTTTTCGAAATCTAAAACGGTCTGCATAAGCCCCTCATTTACCTGACCGTGGTTTGCAATTGGTAATTATATCCCCTGAAACAAATAGTATAAAAGATATTTCGCTCACCTGCTATAAATTATTATTCCCGCGTAATTCCTGATATATATGAAAGTCCCGTCCTGAATTCTATCCGTTCACTCGCTGAAAAAGTCCCTGGAGAAAGACCTGGATATCGAAAGAGAAGGAATAGTGTTGCATGTAATATTGGTTGTACTGCTGCCGTTCGGCAGGATCACCTGATTCAATTTCCCAGAGGCTGAATATTCCCGGTTTAAACAGGAGTTCTTCGGCGGAATCCCCGGAGCGTATGAGTGGCATTCCAACCAGACTCATATTCCCCTTTAGTACCTGCCATAGCAAGGGAACGTTACCGCAAAAGCTGTCGGTGATACCGTTAGTTGAAAAATAATGCGCCCGGAATGTGGTATTTTTATACCCGGCAAATTCCGCCGACGCCATGGATTGCCTTTTCAGTGCTGCAACGGTAAAGCAAATCGGAAACAGAATAGGCGTCAGGATGACGCTAAATATCAAATCCGTCCCACGTTTTATCAACCGTTGTATACGATTCGACAGCGGAAAATCGAGTTCCACCAGCGGGATGTCTCCGATATCTTCCACAGTGGCCTTTCCAAAGATAAACTCCAGATTGTGTGGCACAATTTTGAGTTCGACCTTGTGGTCCTTCAGTTCGTCCACCATGGCCAGAATCTCGATGTTTTGGTAGACATCTGAAGTAAAAATGATGTCAGTGAGATCATGGACCCGGATCAATTCCGGGAGTTCGTTACCTGTGCCCAGAATATCTGCCTTTGTCTGCTTTTCCATGGATTCATCGACAAAGCCGATAATCTCATATCCGTGGGATAGTTGTGTTTTAAGTTTTTCGTAAATACGGTTTCCTTCCTCCCCGGCACCGACAATAACAGCCCGTCGCTGCCGCACTGGCGTACCTAAAACCGATCCGGTCCCCCTACGTCGCATGAGACGCCACCCGGGCAGGGTTACTACAGCAAATACAAACGCAATCAACAGCACCGCCCTGGAATACGCGAATTGCTTGAAAAAATACGTGAGCGCACTGATCACAATAAAACCCAGTATGAGCCCTGACAGGGTCTTGGCAATGGAATAATCCCGCCCGGCATACGCCCGGGCAAACGTCATAGCGCTGATCCAGATACCAGTATAGACGATTGGTAAAAATGAATAATTGGCGATATACTGGAAATCACCGAATTTGAGCAGTATTGCGATGACAAATCCAATCAGGATTAACAGACTATCGACGATTTGGGGTGCAAATTTTTGGAATACCGAGACCAGGAGCCCTGCAGTACCTCGGGCAAAAATACCCAGGCGAATAATTATGTCAAAAATAAAGGTCCATTGCCGGCTGAAATGCTTCTCGACAAAAACATCCATGGCACGGTAAAATGCCACGTAACTGTCAAAGGGCGCAAATTTGCTGCTCTCTCCCTTATAGTGGATAATTTTCGTCTCGGGCACATACCGTACCTTCCATCCCTCCTGATTGAACCGGTAACACCAATCCAGGTCTTCCCCGTACATAAAAAATGTCTCGTCCAACAACCCGACGTCATCCAGAGCTTTCCGCCGGACGAACATAAACGAGCCGCTAATTGCATCAACATCCGATATCTCGTCCTCATCCAGATAAGTCAGGTTATACTTCCCGAACAGCCGGCTGCTCGGGAATAGCTTATTCAGACCTAAAACCTTCGGTAAGGCCGTTGTTACCGTCGGAAAACTCCGCCGGCAGGCCAGCTGCAGTGAACCGTCCGGATTCAGGATTTTACAACCGGCCATACCCACTTCCGGGTGGTCATCCATGTAATTGAGCAGGGTGGAAAAAGTATCCTCCTGTACAAGCGTGTCCGGATTCAGTACTAGAACATACTCCCCACCAGAGGCACGTATTCCCTGATTTACGGCAACGGCAAACCCGTAATTTTTTTCATTGGCTATAAGTCGAATCCAGGGGAATTTACTTCGGAGCATTTCCACGGACCCGTCAACAGAGTGATTATCAATCACCAATACTTCGACATCCAGCCCCGCGCTCGCCTTGTGGATCGCCTGAAGCGATTGCTCCAGAAATTCTTTGACATTGTAATTAACTATGACAATGGAGAGGCGCGTAACCGCCATTGCAGACTCTCCTACAACCGGCGAAAGATACTGCGGAGTTTGATTGACCAGACTTTGTACACAGCCTCAAAAATGATCTTTTTGGACATTTTGGATTTACCCACGACTCTGTCATGAAAAATGATAGAGTGTTCCTTGATCTTGAACTTATTTTTCCAGGCCCGGAAATTCATTTCAATCTGGAAAGAATATCCCTGGGAACTCACTCGTTCCAAATCAATGGTTTTCAAGACATCTGAGCGCCAGGCTTTAAATCCACTTGTTCCGTCTTTTATGGGCATGCCCGTAATGATCCGGGTATACAAATTCGCGCCATAACTCAGGATAAGCCGGCGTATGGGCCAATGTACCACTGATACGCCCCGAATATACCGGGAGCCAATAACCAGGTCATACGATTTCAATTCCTCCAGCATTTCGGGAATGACCTCAGGATCGTGAGACAGGTCGGCATCCATCTGGACAATATTATCGTAACCACGTTCCAGCGCATAGGTAAACCCAACCTTGTACGCTGTACCGAGCCCCTCCTTTTCTTTCCTTTTCATCAAATAGAGCCTGGAATACCGCAGGATTAATTCTTCAATCAGTTCTCCGGTGCCATCCGGCGAATTATCATCCACAATAAGGATATCTGTGGTGATGGGTAGTTTAAATATCTGTTCGATCAGATCCTTAATGTTCTCCGATTCGTTATAGGTAGGTATAACAATTAAATTTCGCACTGCTGTAAATCCTTTTCGACTTGTTGCAGGCCCGCTTCCGTATCGTAGAGCTGGATGTGAAGGTTATTTACGACCTTATCAGTAATTAATCCACTCTTCCGGGGGCGTTCTGCACGTTGATTCAATTCTTCAGTTTTACATGGTGTAATCAGATCGGTGTCGTATCCAAAAAAGTCAGCAATTTTCAATGCAAATTCGTACCGGTTAATGAGGTCTGTCCCGGCATAGTTATACACTCCATGGACATTCATCACACAGGCAATGGCAATACATTCAGCCAATCCGTTTGCCAGTGTTGCATTGTTGTATTGGTCATCCACGACTCGTATCGGGGTACTCTCCTCCAGCGATTTCATTACCCACAATACAAAATTACTATTGACACTCTCCGCTGCACCGTACAATACATTCGTCCGCAGAATGATGTGATCGATGCCTGATGCTTTCACCTCATTCTCTGCAGCCAGTTTGCTGGTACCATAATAATTGATTGGTTCCGGCCGGGCTGACTCATCGTAGGGACCGTCCGTGCCGTCGAAGATGTAATCGGTAGAAATCTGTACGAACTTTGTTTCAAGCCGTCGTAAAACCCGAACCATCTTCTTGACAGCGGCAGCATTCACCTGCCATGCTTTCTTCCGTTCCTCCTCAGCCCGGTCTACGTTTGTATACGCAGCACAGTTGACCACGATATCCGGTTCCCGGGACTGGAAGCATTCCTTCATTTCTTGTTTGTCGGTGATATCCAATTGCTCATATTTTGCATTGGATAACGCCCGGACCGATTCCTCTTCCTGGCCTGTGGCGAGCACCCGAAAATGCGGGGAAAACACGTCCACGACCTTTTGACCTAGCAACCCATTGGCTCCGGTCACCAATATTAATTTGTCCGTCTGTACTGACATAAGCATACTCTCAGACGAGGTGTCTGTCAGACTTTTTTGATTCGACATCCGTTCTCTTTGAATTCCTGCATCCGGTCAGCCATTGATTCGTCACTCAGTGCGAGAATCTGTGCTGATAAGACGGCTGCATTCCGGGCTCCGTGTTTTCCTATCGCCACTGTCGCCACGGGAACTCCACCGGGCATTTGTACTATTGAATACAGTGAATCTAGTCCCTGCAGGGTCCCGGCGTCGATGGGAACCCCAATAACCGGTAGTGTTGTATACGCGGCAATCACCCCGGGCAGATGTGCCGCAAGGCCAGCCCCGGCAATGATGACCCGAAATCCATTGTCCTTAGCCGTGGTGGCAAACTCCTTGACATCATCCGGGGTACGGTGAGCAGATGAAATTTTTAATTCATATTCGATCCCAAATCCGTTCAGGTACTCAAAACAGTCTTCCATCGTATCCTGGTCGGATGCAGAACCCAATACTACCGCTACTTTTGCCATATATGTCCTCCGTTTTTTTTGAAATCGGATTGAAAGATACAAAAGCTCTCTGCAAGCCGCAAAACTTTAACCTGCTAATTTATGTGCTGTTATTCAACCCCCGCTGTGAATGTTTTCAATACAATATCCAGCTGCCGGAGGTACACCAGTTTTTTCATCCCCGGGGCGAAAATCTGGCCATCGATATAAAACAGGCGTTCAGTTTGTGGATCATACAGTGCATATCCGGTAAATGCCCCGCCCTTCGCTTCTTTCTGGTGCGCCCAGATACCGCGGATATGTATGGCGGGCTGTCCGTCAATGGTACCCTCTTCTACCCTGACATAATTGGTATCTGTAGAGATATTGCCGTAATGCTCGTTTCCCACTGTTCGTCGTAACCGCAATGCAACGGTTGAATCCACAGTTGCCGGTGTATCAACATTCTCCCAATACACACTAATCCAGCGAATAGGCAGATGCCGTCCAATCCAGACAAAATTCGAGTCCGGCCGCTCATGGATTGAGACATAATCCCTGGGGACTCTGAATGTCCAGTCATACATCTCTTGGTAGCGGCGGCTCATCTTCTTCTGCTCATAGCGATCGTACAGGTATTTTTTCTGCCGTTCGACGAACAGTTCATCGAAATATCCGCGGAGTTCTTCACCGCGGTTCTGTAACACCGTATCAAACTGCGCGACTCCCGGGGTGGTCAAAATGAGGAATAGCTGTTCATTCCTCCACTGGTTATGTTTGTAAGCAACAGGTTGTTCCCCGGACTGCATCTTAGAAACCAGTTTTTCAGAGAAGATCTGTTGAATCAGTTTCAGCGACGGCGAACCTTCCCGTAATAAGGAAACAAGCAAAATATTTTTGTACGCAAAAAAATGCTGGGCATTTTTCGGTGGTACGTGCTGGATGGTATACCAGGATTCATCCTGTGGTGTGGGAATTTCCGGTGCAAAGACCTCACGGATTTGATGTTCTGTTATTACCCAGTCCACCGAATCCGCAATGACAATCAAGGTATCCGGGTCACCAATCGCATCCCGTTTCACCCCACACGCGGCTAATACAAAAAGCCCAACAAGGACAAGAGGAATAATTTTACGCATTGGTCTCCTCCTTTTGGAAGATATACACCGATGCCGAAGCCTGGCGCATCGGCTGCTGCCAATCATTGAGGTACGAGCCAAAAACGGCGTTTAGCATGAAAAACGGCCGGTAGCGTTTGTGTTCCCAGCGATGATACAATTGCTCACTATAGAGCACATTATAAATGGTATCCAGCCACAGGGAGCGTGTATCTACCAGCCGAAATGCAGTCTGGCGAAACAACTTTACCGTATCGGGTTCTGTGAAATGATACAAATGCCGCGGCGTATCCAGCGCCACCCAATTTGTCTGATATCGGCGAGCATCATAGGCTTCAACATTCGGCATCGCCAGAACCAGATGTCCGCCTGGTTTGGTTAACACACTAAGTTTCTGCACTGCATTGTCCAAATCGTGCAGATGTTCGATGACATGCCACAGGGTGACCACGTCATATTCACGTGTCGGTACATCCATCAAACTTTCACATATCTGGATCCCTTGCGATGCCACGAATTCCCTTGCGCGTTCAGCGGGTTCTACGCCAGCCACGTGCCACTGGAATCCCTGCATATACCTGGGAAATTCACCGGTACCACAGCCGACGTCCAGTAAATTTCCCGATCTGTGAAAATCCTCAATTAACAGTCGTTTTCTCCACATGGAAAATGATCTCGCTATCGAATACAGCGAGTCTGCGATGCTGAACTTATCCTTGGTGGACAGAAACGGATCATATCCGTCCGGCTCATAAAATTGCCGAACGGATTCGGGATCCGGGCGTGGATTTAAAAACCGGAATCCGCAATCCTCGCAATAGACAATGGTAAACTCCTGCCCCGGCACGACATCAAAACGATCCCGGACAGTCCGCCATTTATTGTGATTTTTACTACTGCATATCGGACAATTTATCGTTTCCCAACGAACAGACTCAGTCATTGTCGCCATCCACAAATACAAACACCGCTTCCCGGTCATCTATGGACACATCATGCACCCGGACTTTCACCCGATCACCGAGTCGGTACCGGTTTTGTGTACGCTTTCCTACCAGCTGGTAATTATCCTTGTCGTACTCGTAATAGTCATCATCCATCCGGGACATGGGAACAAGCCCTTCCACCAGATAGTGTGTCAGTTCGACGAATGCGCCGAATGAGGTCACGCCGGAGATGATCCCATCGAAAGTTTCACCAATCCGTTGTGCCAAAAATTCCATGGATTTAATTTTGGCGTATTCCCGCTCAGCCTCCAGAGCATTGCGCTCCATGGCTGAACTGTTATCGCAGGTGCTCTCCAGGTACCCCATAAGCGAACCGGCATCTTCGGGTTTTCCTTCTCTGGCATATTGCTTTAACAACCGGTGGACCACCAAATCCGGATACCGCCTGATTGGTGAGGTGAAATGAGTATATTTATCAAACGCTAACCCGAAGTGTCCAAGATTTTCCGGGCTGTATTTCGCTTTCGTCATTGAACGCAAAGCGACCTTTTCGATGAAATTTTTGAAATCAAGGTTTTCTACTATTTCAAGGATATGGCGATAATCTTCCGGCTCGATGTTCCCTTTGATGTTATAGGAGATGCCGAGGTTCTTTAATAAGGTCAGGAATGCTTCTATGTCCTCCTGTTGTGGCTTTTCGTGGACCCGGTATACAAAAGGCCACTGTTCGTTTTTCCCGGTGTTTTTGTTGGCGATATGCTCAGCGACCGTTCGGTTCGCGCGCAGCATAAATTCCTCAATCAGCCTATGTGCGTTCAGGCGCTCACTCGGCCGCACCTCATAGGGCACCCCGTTTTCGTCCAGTGAAAAGATCGGCTCGGGGATATCAAAATCGATACTTCCCAGTGTCTCCCGTTCCCGCTGCAGCGCCTGGCTCATCATCTGCATCAGGTGGATAGTATCCGCGTATTCGTGCTCCGCCCCCTTTATGATTTCTTCCACTTCCTCATAAGCAAACCGGTGGTTACTCCGGATTACCGATTCGCGGATATCGTAATCATATACTTTGCCACTTGAATCCAATTCCATAATAACGCTGTATGCCAGCTTATCTTCATTCGGGCGCAGGCTGCAGAGGTTATTCGAAAGTCGCTCCGGGAGCATTGGGATCACATGCTGCACAAAATACACTGACGTTGCCCGTTGCCACGCTTCCCGGTCGACAGCAGAGCCCTGTTGCACGTAATAACTGACATCGGCAATATGGACGCCCAGCTGAAACCGGCCATTCTCCATCTGCTTAAAAGAAACAGCATCATCGAAATCCTTGGCATCTTCCGGATCAATGGTAAAGCAAGTTTCATCTCTGAGATCCATCCGGCGTTCCAGCTCTTTGTCCCAGTCCGGCTCCTGGATCTGCTGAACATCGTTTAATACTGATTTGGGGAATTCCAGGTCCAGGTCTTTGGATTTCGCCACAATTTTCAGATCCATCCTGGATTCGTCCGGATACCCAAGAATTTCTACGATAAAACCCTGGGGGTTTTCCCGGGGGTCAGCCCATTCTTCAAGGTTGACTACAACGATCTGACCATCCTTGGGAGGATCTCCGCCGTCTTCCGGCGTCATGTTCGCCGGTGGAATATACAGATCTGATTTCAGTCTGTCGTCTTCCGGATGAACACTTCCGCCCTTATCCGTGCGACGGAAAATTCCCACGATATTCTCGGTCGACCGTTCAAGTACTTCCAGTACCTTGCCTTCAGGGTTCTTCCCAAAGGATTTCTTGAAAACCAGCGCCTTGACCAAGTCCCCGTCCATTGCATTCTGGAGGTTATCATAGCTAATAAATATATCCGGGCCATCCTCAACCAACACGAACCCAAATCCCTTTGACGTGACCGATAGTTTCCCTTCGACTATCTCCTTATCTTCGGGATAGCCATAGGTGTTTTTCCTGAATCGCTCGATTTTTCCCTCGTTGGCAAGGTCTCTGAGCCACTGTTTAAAATCGCGGTACCGGTCATTCGGTATACTTAACGACTTGGATAATTGTTTTGGTTTAAAGGTTCGACCGCGCTGCCCTTTCAGGTAATTTACGATCTGTTTACGAATTTCTTTTCCTGATCTGCTCATAAAAAATACTACTACTTTCTTTGATTGTCTGAATTGTGTAAAAGTACATATTCTCTGTTAAAAATAATTTAAAAATCTGACATGAATTCTCCCGTTCTCCCAGCCTGCGTCTGTCGGGACACCATAATCCACTCCAAGTTGGCCCACCGGTGTCTGCAGGCGTAGCCCAACACCCCAGCTTGCGACAGTGTTTTCCTTCTTTTTCCCATTTGCTGTTTGTTCCCAGTACCCATAATCGAAAAAGGTAACCAATCTTGAACTCTTTTCAAACAAGAGCCGGTATTCCAGGTTAATCCATCCCACGGCCGTCCCAAGGAAAATCGCCTCATCGTATCCACGGACTGATCCTGCCCCACCAAACCTGTAAAGTTCAGAGACAGGCAGCGAGTCAGGCGGAGTCACAATATTGTTTGCCTGCACATGGACACTCAACACATGGGGACCCGAGATAGGGACAACTCCCATTGCGTCAAAATCTATGGTCTGTAACGCATCATTCACTCCATATATCCCTGCCCGTCGTTCGAGAGTATTCAAATAATTTAACCCTCTCCTTGGATTACGCGGGTTATCCAGGTTCGAATATTCAACACCCGCCGTATAATCGATACGACGATAGCTGTTCAGGCCAAGCATTGCTCTTCCACTCGGGGTACTGATAACCCTGGTCATTCCTGCACTTCCAAACACCTGCCACCGCCAGTTCAATTGATATCCCAACTGCAGACGAGTTTGTCTCTGGATGTAGCTGCTGTCTTGGACTATCTGTTCAAATCCGCCGGTCATATCAATAGGAAATCCTGCCACCCACGGTTCTGTATATGATACCGCCATTTCCTGGGTGATGACGTGCCGTTTTTCCCAGAAGATGTGCAGTTCCCGTGCAGTTCCAAAGAGATTGACAAAATCAAATTGTAATTGACCGGTAAAATACCCCTCTCTTGAATCCGACGCTGGTGCATATCCGATGACGCCGTTAAAAACATTTGCCTTCTGTTCTGTTATCTCCCAGAGTAACCCGTACTTATTCTCAGGTGTATAAAACAGGAGCGGCTTGCGAACTGATTCTACGAAATCAAATGACTGAATTTGCCTTTGCGCATCAGCGATATGCCGCTTTTTGTAGACCGCACCCGGTTGAATCCGCATTTCCCGCACGAATACCTGATCCCCGGTTTCACCGGTATTGCGCACAACCATGGTATCCAAAATAATTTGCGCACCCGGATGGATTATCCCATGGATTGTAATACCATTGGGTGCACCGTTTACCCTTTGAGCAACCCACCGAACATTCGGATATCCGGAATTGCCGAAAGAGTGTAACTGGTTTTGAAAGCGTGTATTCCAGCCCCCTGCGGATTCCTCAACCCGGGCACGAATACGGAAGTCAGCATCCGGAGAAATGGAGTCGGGCGCTGCCCCAATGGCGAAAACCTGCTTTTGCTGACTGCCAGGGATAACGAAAATAGTGACCGGTAACTCGCTTGCCTCTGGTATCCGAATCGAATCAATTTGGGCATGAAGATATCCCTGCGTCTCTAGGGCGGCCAATATTTTCGGGACTTGTGTATTTACATAGTCCGGTAATGATGTAAACGATCCGGCCTGCTGTTTCACGATGGTCCGGAGTGATGCGGAAAGTCCCTCGAACTCTACCCGGCGGGACTGGGCACTCAACACGAGTCCAGCCATTAGCACTGCCAAGAGATATCGCTTAAAATATCGCACGAAATTCTCCCGATCCCCGGTGATATACTGTATCGCGATGGGGTTCATCGCGTCCCTGGTACTGCAGCCGGAATGTGAGGTACTTGTTGATCCGGTAATCAGCGTTGATGCGCCATTCCCACGTGGTCCCTATCTGGTTGCCGCGCGCGACTTCAAATGGTAAAAACCTGAGATTTGTCTCCCGGGACAAGTTTTCCACGGTGATCCATTTTAATTCTGCCGTGAGTCGTCCCTTGTTCGAAATCTGGTACGTATATTCCTCGCTGATTGCATTGAAACGAATATTCAAAGGACGCTGGGCGACAGAACCTTTATCCGAGATTACAAGTATACTCGTTCGGAAGACGTGTGGTGGTGTGGGATGGTATCCGAAGACGCTTTCACCACTCCGTTCACGAATATCCCTGTTTCTGAGTGTTTGAAACAGGGATTCGCGTGTCAGGGCTTTCTCTTCGAAAATGAGTTCGATGGTCCATGGCCGAAATTGGGTAGCGCGCCAGCGCAGATTGTGTTCCCGGGTTGCCTGCAGTTCCGTTCCCCGGACATCCAGACCATTGACATTCGCCTCTCGCCGGTACCGATACCGAATGGCATAAAGGGGAGATGTGGGAAACAGATACAGCTCCTCCTGAAGTAGCTGGGATCCCTGGACAAGATTCGAATCCGGCCTGGAGAATATTTCCCACCGGAAGTTCAAATCAGGACTATCAAGGTTCGTTTTTTCCTCGTAACGCCATCGTGTCACCGACCGGATATTTGAGGTGATTGTGTGAAGCCAGCCCCCGCCTGTTGTCCCCCGATTTCTTGCCGGATCAAACCGGATTTCATTGCCAAACTGTACACTGGTAACCGGTTCATACTCATTGCCTGGGACAACTCTGAGTATGTAATCCCCCGCAGGATCGGGGAAATAGTCGGCAAAAGTCGAATCATAACTGTATTCCCCAAGCCCCTGTTCCACCTGAATGTACCGGTACTCTCGCTTCGCAATTTGTTCTTTTTTCCACAGCGTATTCCAGTTATATCCAAAATTAAACCCGGAAATCTTGATATTCCGAAGTGAACCGGCCCAGTCGGCGAGAAAATACCTGGCATCCCGCAGGTTGTAATTTTGCTCAAAATACCGTGAATAATCCCTTGTCCGGTGAGCAAATTCCCACTGGGTATTCAAATTCCTTGAAAACTGCCAGTTCCCGGAAAACCTGGCGGTATTCCCCCGGGATTTCAGCAGTCTTTTTTCCAGCGTATCCGGTTGTTCTTCAATTTCAGAAACATTATACCCGACTGTAGCTTGCGACCCGGATTTACCGCCAAAGGTGATCCCGATACCCGGCTGGCGCATCACCACCGAGGAATCGCCGGTAAATTCCTGAAACTCCCAGTCAACAAAAGGTTTCAGCCATCCGATCCCGACCTGCATTCTCCCTGTTTGAGATTCCCTGGTATTCCCACCCCGTGCATCGGCATAATCACGATTAAACGCCAGGGATTCGAGCCAGTTATACCTGGTTTGAATTTGCTGCCGGTTCCTGTTCGAAATAATTTCCCCGTGTCGCTGTAATCTACCCCACTCAATCCGGCTGTTCACGTATCGGTTATCTATAAGGGACAGACCAATATTTGATCGTTCTTCTTCCCCCGGGTTTGCCTGCCGTGAGATATTCCATTCCCGGTTAAACTCTACCGTATTTGTCCTGTCAAGGGGAGTGAATCGGCTGTTTCGTTTCTGAAATTCACCATAAACGGTGACACCGTTATTATCATCGGTCTTCCCCCAATCTATTACTTTGAATTCTCCGTTGGCGCGACCGGCGAAGCCGGCATTGTCTGCATCTCCCATGGTGGAAAAGGTATTGGCGTCATATTGAGTCGCTGCGACCTCGGTGGTCAGACGCACACGGGTGCCGGGAGCGACTTCAACCTGGACTGATTGGGTTTGATGTGCCTGCGGAGCCTGCACCTGGACGCTTGGTGAGTACTTTATTTGTCCGCTTCCCGGATTATACTCGTAGTAGAATTGTCCTGCTTTTGTTGAGGTTCGGATATAATTACCATCGGGATCCCGGCTGAACAGAATGGCAAATTCACCCTGGCCGTCCCCCACATACCTGTAAATATCAACCCCATTCGAATCGACACGCACGTAATCTCCGGTAGTATCCGGAGTTACCGAGGATACGCGAAGCTTCCCGGCACCATCGCCCGTTCTGCTCAATGAATCCTTTACGTTTGAGTTAATCACCGGATTCAGGGGATTCTCCGCGTCATCACTTTCAGAGGCGAACATACCCCGAATTCTCACACGCTTATTCCATAACTTCGAACTGAATTCACCAGCATAGATTGACCGGGAATATTGAAAATCAGCATACTGGAAATCCACAACAATTCGGGATTCGCCGGTAATGACATTCCGGGGCGTAAAGGTTAACTCGCCGGTACTGTAATCGATGGTATAATCCTGGTTTGCACCACGGGTGAGCCGTTGACCGTCCAGCCAGACTGTTTCAGTGCCGGCTAGTACTACAATGTCATTATTGCCGCTCCTCCCCCTGAGCAAATACGGTCCCTGGTTACCTTCTCTCCCCTGTATTTGTTGTGTCCGGTACTGCCCTTTCGATATTGCCCCAAGGAGGCTGGCTTGCTGGTTTGCGTACTCTCCCGTGAGCGTCGCACCCTCCAGTTTCCGTGAAAACCTCCCATATTCACCAACGTTAATATTGGTGGTAAAATCCCCGAAAGTCGCCTCCCCGTTCGGGTGATGCAAATTGATAAACACCTTGTCCAGCTCGTCCAGCCGTTGGGTCGTCCCTTCTGGTTGCAGCGGAGTACTTTGATCCGTAAGTGCCGCTGTTACTTCGATATTATCACCGATGGTTCCGTCCAGTTGCATCCGCAGACCCGAATTGAGCGCCACGCCTTTCCCGGTGCTCAAATTCAATTCACGGAAAATGCTGCCGTGGCTAATCAGATTGGTACTTCCCGAATATTGTTGTTCTCGAACAGGGGGCCTTCTTGTTTCCCTGGCTTCTTCACTCACCGAAACGGAATCCCGCAATAAAATCGGTAATAACTCCGGGGCGGGGTTTAACTGAAACCGGGTCGGGGCCTGCACGGGAAAATAACTGTATGTGATATTAAAATAGCCGGTGTCCGCCGGAAATTCATGCAGGACTATTTCACCCTCGACCGTTGCAATAGAATACGACTGTGGGCTGAGTGGTTCTGATTTCCAGCGGACTGAAATGGCGGTTGAATCTATCCATTGATGTTGCAACGGATATCGTTGTTGTTCCCTGTTGAACCGGATTGATTCCGTAATGGTATTGGCCTTGCCCTGAGATGGAGGAACGCGATAAGTCCGGGTTCTATCCTGCGGTGCCGGGAAAAGGTTCGCCAACGAAAAAAGTAAGACAACCACGCCGAAGCATGTTTTCCGGACAATCCACATTAATCTTCCCGATCGGAATTATATAAGAACTGGTGGATTTGTACCGGGTTTTCCATAAGCAAAAACAGACTTCGTCCCGAACGTGATATATCAACTGCTTGCTGGGATTTCCGGAGCGAGACAGGAAGCAACAATTGATGAAATCCTGATTCCGCCGAGTAGCGTACCAGCGTCCCAGCCTGATTGAGTAGTATCGCATCTGGTTCGAAGAATACTGCACTGACTGGCGCACGGATTACTGAATCGCGCAGAGTCCGCTTTGGTGTACCAAACTGGTCAAAGATATCAATACAGCCCGGCACGGAGAACACCCAGATATCACCGTTTGGATGTACACGGATACGGCTGGCTTGTTGGAGGTCTTTTCCCATCTGCGCAAACGTACCGATCGACTGGATTACATCACCCCGGGGATTTAACCGGAGCAGTTGGTTTTGTTCGGCGTCCAGGACATACAACCAGCCACTGGGTGCCTGATCAACGCTCTTCGGATAGTATAACACACCGGAGTCCTTGTCCTCGAGCGGAATCGTGCGAATAAAATTCATATGGCGATCGTATTGTTGGAGCCGGGAATTGTTATAGTCGGCAACAAACAGGTTCAGGTTTTGTGCGAGGACCAAATCCGATGGCTGATCATACTCTTCCGGTTGCCAGCCAAATCTTCCCCTTGCTTCAAGAATTTGTCCTGATGGGTCAATTTTCAGGATTCTGTTCTGTGAGCGATCCGAGACATAAAGGACATCATTCACCGATACGCTGAAAGCGCTTGGGGAAAATTCTGTTAATACGGACTGGTTAGCAGTGGTTATAGAGATGGTTCGCTGCAAACGTAACGACTGCGCATGGACTATACCACAAACGACAAAGGATAAAAACAAGAACGCACTATAACGGCGAGCCCGGTAAAAAGCCCGCCACAAGGTATGTTCGTAAAAACCGGTAACCCTATGCTCCCTGACTTTTTCCACATTGTGTGCAGAAGTTTGCTTCGACAGGTATTTGCTCACCGCAATGAATACAAAATTTCATGTTTCCGGTATCATCTTCCCGGCTCAGGTGCTCGGTGGCACCGGGTTCTGTCTGTTCAGGAACCGCAGCTGTTTCCTCACGGGGGGTTTTTCCACTGCCGGATTGCGTAACAAAATAAATCACCACAATGATAATCAGCCCGATAACCAGTATAATCCAGATATTGTTGGAGGATGACTGGTCTGAGCCACTGGTTCCACCGCCTTCCGGCATACCGTCCCCCATCCGGCCGTTCCCTGCTCCCATCTGAGTCTGCACTAAATCGTTTGTCATCTTGCCTTCGGGGTTTTCGTAATGGGCTTCAATATGAATGGTATCTCCCGGAGCGACTTTATTGTAATGGGACCGATAATATTTTATTCCGTGGGAATCCTGCATTTGATGGTCAACAGGTATTTCCGGTCTGAAGTTCTGAGCCGGCAGCGGTTCTTGCAGGTCGACGATCAGAGAGTCTATCGAAAATTGCGGTACAAAATCATAACTATAATGTCGATGGGCTTCTCCCTGCGCAAAGGGATTAAAATAGAATTCCACATGAAAGGACGGATGAACCGCAGTAAAAGACACCTGTTTTCCGGTCTCACCCTCCTCGATAGGCACCGGTATCATCGTATTGGCGGTGGTATCTGTGGAACCAGCAACCAGGGCAAACCTGGAACGCTCCGGGACAGGAAACGCAATTTCGGCAGGTACATCTGCCTCGTTCAATTCCCCATTGAATATAACCAACACACCCGGATGGTCATATTCAGGCCATACGGATATAAGAAAATTCGGGACATGAGTTTGCGCCAATCCAAAATTGGTAAAAACCAACACGAAAACCAACAGACTGACATTCCGAATTGTACGCATGAAAAAACCTCTCTTTGGTATTCTGTTACCTTCTGTTATACATTGAGTGAAAAGCGGTGAAAACTACGGGATTCGGTCGATCCTTTCAAGCGGAATCGTCCAATATCTGGGCAAGGTCATCCACATCCTGGAGCGTTATTGTATCCTCTGCCAGCAGCACTTCCATCAGATAATGCGATAATTCAGAATACACTGTGCGGTATTTTTGATCTGCCTTTTTCAGCCAGTCCAGGTGCTTTTGGATCGTACTAGTATCCGCTCGTTTAATCGGACCGGTAATAGCCTTTCCCGGTGATTGCTCGATAATATTATCCAGGCTTTGCCTGATTAGGGGCGCGAACATCCGGAAAAATTCTTCCTCAGACATCTTCGTTGCTCCTGCAATATCCACTGCCATAGCCTCCAGAGCGATCAAGAGATTCGAGGCAAAAACGGCAGCCAGATGATACGGGACCTTATCTTCCGCGGTTAATTCTGTGAGTGTTCCGTCAAGTTTATCAACGATGGCTGAACAGAGGGATTTACTGTCTCCTTCAAATGCCCACGAACAACCGATTAATCCCTTACGTCCCCTTTCCACAGACGGCACTGACTGTAGCGGATGTAATGAGGCCGCAGCATATCCAAGTCTTCTTAGCGGTAAAAACTCTTCCGAACTCTGGATACCGGAAAAGTGGATAAAGGTCGTGCCAGAACTGCTGACGTCATGGTACTTCTGTGCTAACTGGACTCCCAGTTCCTCCAGAGTGTCATCCGGCGTTGCTACCAGCACAAATTCACTCGGTTCCGGTACCCACTCTTCCCATAATTCGACAGGAATATCTTGTCCGAGCCAGGAATTGATCTGGTCTTCACCGTCGGTGGTCCTGGCGACAACTGCCGTGCACCGGTAATCATTGTCCATTAATAACGAGCTGATACTCAAACCAACTGCGCCGGGACCAATAAGAATGAAGGATTTTGTATTCATAAAAAGATTTTTACTCTTTAATAACAGTTGCCGTAAACCTCGAGACTTTGGCGTCCGGTCTCAAATACGCGTCCCGTGGTAATCCCGCTTTAATACAGGTCTCTTCAAGAAATTGTTCAGCTGTCCATTTGTACCGGTCTGCCACCTGTGGAAGCAAGAGTCCCTGCTGTCCTTCAACTTCAACAGCAAGTCCGTGTCTGCCAACTTTAATAGCTGAGAAATCCCTTGTCAACTCAAATGGGGACAGCAAGGATATTTCGATAGTCACCTGAGGAATGACCTCCGCTTCCAACGGATAAAACCGGGGATCCATGGTGGCTGCAGCCACAGCCATTTTCCTAACCGCCGCGGCACGGGTCATATCACCGACGACATGCCCTACGCAGCCATGGAGCTCTCCACGCAGATACAGGCTGACAAACAATCCGGATTTTTTCGTTAATTCCGGGAATGTCGTAAGGTCAATCCTATTATCAACGGATAAACCGTAATGTTCATAGAGTACATTCCGGGCTAACTGAATTAATGCCGATTGCGAGGATTTATTCAACGCGGCTCCTTTTCAAACACTGCAGACATGTATCCCACAACCTGGCTTCTGTCACCGGTGACATCACCAGAATTGGCATAGTGCAGCACTACAGGATTCGGTGTCTCCCATCGTTTGGAGAGTTCGAGTAATATCATTACCGGGCCAAAACCACATGCTTCGATTTCATGCCGATCCAGTGCATTCCACAATCCCTCAACATCGCCATTCGACACCAATTCTCTGAACCGGGAATCCATAACGACAGCTTTGTTATAAGCATAATAGTGTGAAAGATCGGAACTTACTATAATAACGTCGCTTTCACCGATTACATCAACCAATACATTAACAAGATTTTCCACTGTTTCAGGAGTCTGAGTTCCCATAGTAATCGGGACGATTGAATAGTGATGGGAATAGATATACTGAAGAAAGGGCACCTGTACTTCAATTGCATGTTCCTCAAGATGTCCCCGCTCGCTGAGTTCCATCCCTTCTCCGCCGGTGAGTTGCTCGCCAAAATCGTTATCCACTTCTACCGGCCCGAGAGGCGTATTAAAAGTTGTCCCGTCATACACGGAACACCCACTGAAATATTCCCGGTGGCTAGGTCCTATGATGACTATGCGGGAGGGTGCCTGATCACCTAACAACTGGTAAGCATAGGTGGCAACCTGCCCTGAGTATTTATAGCCTGCATGCGGGACAATTGCACCCCAGGGAGCCCTGGTACTCTTATGGTCGGGCGGGACCCTATCCATATACGTACGAATGGTTGTGCGTAATTCGTCAGGATCCCGGGGATAAAAGAGACCGTCCACTACCGGTTGGCGTATGTGTTGATCTGACATTGCGGAATTATTTTGTTAAAAACGATAGGCGAAATTCACTGTAGACCATGTATTTGAGATATCAGCAGAATTCTCGGGGTTCTGGGAGGATGTCTCCGTCCAGTTTGCCGTGCTGAGTCCCCAGTCAATTTTAAACTGCTGTGATAGCACGACGCTTACTCCCCCTGAATACACCATCTTATCACCAACACTCTCATCATCCCGGTAACCGGGGATATGGTGTAATCCACCTCGCAGTTTTATATTTATGCCTGGAATTAAGTATTCGCCCCCGACTGCCCACTCAGTTACGGAGGTAAATCCTTCCTGAATATTGTGGTTGACCTCAATGTCCAAATTCTCGTTATACGGAATGGTTATCGAGCTATTTGCCCAATTCTTCCAGGCGATGGTGCCAGCGAACAGAAAGTTGCCAAGGTTAACCGACTGCCCTAATCGAAGTTCAGGTGGAGATTGAATCTGATAATTCCCGTTCCAACTGTAGGAGCCACCAAGTGTTTCATCCACATCGAGATATTTGGGACTTTTGAAGGCAAATCCGGTACGCAGGAAGTCCGTGGGTGCCCAGAGCAAGCCTGCCGTTAATCCAACCCCGGTATATCGGGAGTCAATCTCGTAGGTACTGCTCTCTGTGTTATTCACATAGAATTGGCTGGAATAGACATTGCTCCCGCGAAAAAGATGGAAGCTCACTCCCACCGAAATTTCCTTTTGGAGCTGGTAGCCACCAGCGATAGTATAGGCGCCAAGTACGGACTCTTCGTTGATATATTCGGACGAATCCTGCCACTGAATTGTAAATGCCTGGTCCGAGAGAGCAACGGTGTTATAACCCACTCCCAGTGAAAATTTTAACCCGTAGACGGGCCAGACGTACCCGAGGGAATTCGTATGAAAATTATTGCGGGACGAATTGGCGTCAATTTTTTGCCCTTTATTTGTCGTATACGTATTGTCAAAGGCATAGTACGTACCACCGGCAGATAGCTCCGCCCATGTAATATGCGCAAGACCGGCAGGGTTATAATGGACAGCGGAGTAATCATCGGCAACACCGGTAAAGGCCTGGGCTAACCCTGTCGCTCTCCCGCCTGGCCCGGGAAGACCGATAAACGGCGCCACGGCATCTTGCTCGGTTTGTGAAAAAAGTAATCCCGGAATAAGACAAACCATTAGGATCCAGCTGAATTTTCGCATCATTACTCTATCCGGCACTTGAGTTTAAATTGCATCTGACACTATTAGTGTCTGCGATCTTTTGGGCGCTTTTTGCTGTTTTCAGAATTATTACCCGAAGAGCTGCTGGATTTGCTGCCCCCGGAACTACTGGAGCTTTTCCGCCTGACGGATGTGGTTGACGTCGAACTGCTGGATCTGCTCGATGTTGAGGTATCATAGGCAGGCCGTGCTTTATGGACCGATCGGTTATTATCATCCGAATCCTTTGTCGGTATTCGTATTTGCCCCCTGTTTACCGGACGCCGCAGCGGAATGCTTGATTTGGTTTTTTCACGATCGATGACGGCAGGGGTAATTGAACGCGTTCCCGGGCTCTCCGGATTTATCGGACGGAAGGTATTAGAATTATCTATACTGGATGTTGCCGAACCGGAACCACCCCCTCTGGAAAAGATGTCCCGATTTGCCGGGCGTGGCTGAGATGGCGTGGCATTATCATCGACTACATAATAATACCGTGGATACCTGTAATGCCCATAACCGTAATATGGGTCGTAATATCCGTAACTGGTATAATATGAATTAAAAAAGTACGGGTTATAAAAGGGATCATACGTGTTATGGTAGTAGTAATTGTTAGACCATCTGGATCCCCAGAAATACTGATCCCAGAGATAATCGTCCGCCCACCAGGAATCGACGAACCAGGGCTGATTTGAGTAGCGGAAACTGAAGTTCCAGCCGCTTCTTGGATAATAGTAGCGGTTCCGGTGCCCCCAATAAGGATATCTGTCTCTGTAAAAATTATACTGCTGGAAATTGAAATTCCCATCAGCTATCCATTCCCGGTACAGTTCGTCATACTCAGCCTGAAGCGAATCCTGAATCCGGGCGCGTTCCTCCAGTCGCGCCTGTTCCTGTTCCCATGCCTGGTATTCGTCTTCCACCTCATTAGCGTCCCGTGCGTGATAGCCGGGGAAATACGGATTTATAGTTGGCGGATGCATAGAACCGCACCCGACGAGCATTAATGCCCCGAGCCCCAGTACGATATGTTTGATTTGTAACTTCATAAGCGCCTCCTTACAAGGTATTAGACGCATTTCCATAGGGAATGTTTCACCGCTAACATTCTCTGACCACTTATAAATTGTTTGTTGCAGTGTGGAATAACAATAGATATTTTCAATGCAATCATGTCATCACATAACTATTTATTATCACGGCTGAAATATAATATGAAAAACTATGCAAATTTAGTTCTCTCCCTGTTGGCGTTGAGTTTTTTGTTTGCCTGCGCCGGTATCTCCCAGCCCTCGCAGTATGATATTACCTTTGCGGTGAGCGGTGGCGTGTATGGTGAGCTCGAACCATGTGGGTGACCCTCCAATCCGGCTGGCGGGGTCGCCAGAAAGGTCGCGTTGCTGAATGATCTTCAATCCGTCTCCGATAACCTGGTTGTCATTGATGCGGGCGACATGCTATTCAAGGTTCCACGACCCCGGGAGATCAATAAAGAAGCCGCTCCCAGCAAGATGGACCTGTTGATTAGGGCTTATAACGAGATAGGATACGATGCCTATAATATCGGTATTAATGATCTTGCTCTGGGGACAGATTTTCTCAGGGAATTCGAGTCCCGGGCACAATTCCCGTTTATCTCAGCCAATATAGTCGATGATGACGGGAAACCAATATTTACACCCTACACCATAATAAAACGCAACGGGGCGAAAATCGGTATTGTCGGCGTCACAACCGGCAATAGTCATGTCGACGGTGTCTCCTATAAACCGGTGTTAGAGGCGGCACGAGAGTTACAACAAGTACTCCGGCATAAAACGGATATCCTGATACTCATGGCCAGCGTGTTTAACCCGGATGCAAAGGCCATCCAGGATTCTGATCTTGAGTATGACCTGATATTCCGGACCCATACCAGCCGGTTTTCACGGTATGCAACGGAGATGAATACCGGTTATTACATCGAGACAGGCAAGGAAGGCAAATACCTCCATTTTGTAACGGTGCATCAGGAGGTGCCGTCGGCTTCGCTGGTAAACGTATCCAGGGAAAATCAGCGCCTGGATTTCATCGAGCGCCGTCTGAAGGAGTTACAGGGGACATCCGGGGATAAATCACTGGAAGAAGTGTACGCTGATAACCAGCCAACACTGGATTTCATCCACAATCTCCAGGATCAAAAGACCGAACTCCAGAACAAAATTGAAGCAAGTAAAAATTACATGGCGATAGAAGTCCAATCACTGGGCAAAAGTATACAAGATTCCCCCAAATGGCTGGAAGAGGTTAAGCAGTTTAACTCTTTTTACAATTCACTGGAAACACAATGAATCGCCATCACACCCGTTGGGATTTTTCCACTTGCAAAATGCGGGGAAGCTGACTATATTTTTCACGCTTTTTGAGAACGATATGCGAGAGTAGCTCAGTTGGTAGAGCCTCACGTTGCCAACGTGATTGTCGCCGGTTCGAGTCCGGTCTCTCGCTCTTCACAGCCCCTGGTTATGCAGGGGCTTTTTTTATAGTTGCGCAAATTTTCCACCGAAAAATCCATGAAAATCGCTACGAGCTATCTCCTTCTGTTGTGGTATTCTCCCGGGAGTAAAAGCAGTTCAAATAAACTCTGAATTTCAGTTGCGTTTCGTAAGGCGAAATTGTTAACTTGCAGTGCTTTTTAAGAGCGGGCGACGTACCCAAGTGGCTTAAGGGAGCGGTCTGCAAAACCGCGATTCGTCGGTTCGAATCCGACCGTCGCCTCATCCACCTTCCTCTTGTTCAGGTTGGGGAATCATCTCTGCGCCGGAGTGGCGGAACTGGCAGACGCAACGGACTTAAAATCCGTTGGTGATTTATCACCGTGTGGGTTCGATTCCCTCCTCCGGCACCCATCGTAACCCCTCTGTAACCCGTGTTATAGAGGGGTTTTATTTTATCTAGAGGTGTTAAGCCAAGATGAACATTTCATACCTACTGAAGAGAAAAAAAAGAGGTTGGGTCGAAGTATCAAAAAAGTTGCGGTGGATCATCATGATGAGAAAGACCGATATAAATTCCATGACCTACGCCATACCTTCGCAACCAATTACCTCAGGAATGGCGTTTCGATTGAAAAGTTGCGTAAAATATTAGGGCATAAACCCGTTGTGTGAAACTCGATGAAAAGAAAAAGACTCGTACAGAAGGCTACTCCTGTGTATATTATGGGTGCTAATCTCATAATAAAACAAGGAGATAGCCTCATGCACGATATCAAAAAAGCGTTCGACCAACGCCGGCCGATCGTCACCGAAATGTTCCACCAAGATACCGATGCCCACGGCAATTTCCAAAAGCCCGGCCGCCCGCCGCGGTTTTCGGATATTGATCTGCTCACCCTGAGTGTCGTCGCCGAGAGTCTGTCACTTGACAGCGAACATGCCTTGTTTCAGCGGCTGCAGAGTGATTATCAGGATGCCTTTCCCACGCTGATCGATCGCTCCGGCTATAATGTGCGACGGCGGAAGTTGGCCCCGGTGCTCGACCAGCTGCGTCAGCGGCTCCAGGAGCGCCTCATCCCGCAGGAAGACCGGTTCCTGGTGGATTCCATGCCGCTGCCCGTGTGTCAAATCGCCCGGGCGAATCGGGCCCGGATTTGCCGATCTCCGCTGGACACCGCGCCCGCCACCGGGTATTGTGCCTCCCAGGATCAGTGGTATTATGGCTATAAACTCCATACGGTGTGCACCCTGAACGGGGTGGTCACCTCGCTGGATCTCAGTCCCGCCAATACCGCGGATATCCACTATCTGCAGGATATCAAAGCCACGTATGGCCACTGTATCATCTATGGCGACAAGGGCTACCTCGGCCAGGAACTCCAATTAGAGTTGTTTACCACCCGCCGCATTCAGGTCGAAACGCCCATGCGCCGGAACCAGCAAGCCTACCGGCCGCAACCAGGCATCATCCGGCGGGCCCGGAAACGGATCGAAACGTTTTTCTCGCAACTCTGTGATCAATTTGTGATTCAGCGGAATTATGCGAAAACCTTTGCGGGCGTGGCCACACGGGTCTTAGCCAAAGTGACCGCCTTTACGCTGCTTCAGTATGTGAATAAATTTGTCAAAAAGCGACCGCTCAATCAGGTGAAACATGCCTTGGCCTACTTTCACACAACGGGTTAGGGCATAAACAGATTAGTACTACTTTGAAATATGAACATTTGGTAATTAATGATTACAGGAAGACGAAGATCCTGTCACTTTCTAACTAAAGCGGATTCTCAGTATACCATCCTACGATCCGTCGTATCATCAAAAGTTCACCACATTTGATGTCAAATATTGCCAATTAGAATGATTTTCAGGTAATTATTGTTGTTTAATAACGGACTTTGTTTTTTAACTCATGCATGACATTACCTAGTTGGGAAGAAGAATCAACGTTACCAAATGAATCATGCAATTTTTTATAGAGTTCAAATTGTCCGTTATAAATATCGCTAACTTCTTCGTCAGGATAACAGGTACGCTCAATTCTACAAAATTGATTCTGTGCGTCTTGTACAGAGTCAAAAAAACCTGCAGCCACCGCCGCATATAATGCGGCACCAAATGCAGAGGTCTCTTCCTGTTTCGTCAGATGGACCGGACGCCGAAGCACATTCGCCATGATTTCCAGAATCAGTGGATTATTAAATGCAAGCCCACCACAGGTGATTACCGACTCAATACCGATGCTGTACGATTCCAGATGCTCTAATATTACTCTGCTGCCGAAACAAACCGATTCATTCAGAGCACGATAAATATCCACTGGCGTAGTATGGAGAGTCTGTCCGACAAGTAATCCGGATAGTTGATCATCATCCAAGATTGATCGGTTTCCGTTATTCCAATCCAGAGCGAGTAAACTATTCTCACCGGGCGTTATTTTTTCTGCAAGGGCAGATAAATTCTTGAATTTTTCATCTGTCGAGATTCCATATTTTTCCGTAACAAAATTATTGACAAACCACACCAATAAATCCCCTGCAGCCGGCTGGCCAGCCTCTATTCCGTAATAACCAGGGATAACTGAATCCTTCACAATTCCGCTTATACCGGGGATAAAATCTAAATTACCTTGAGCGGGATGAATTAATATATCACAGGCACTAGTCCCCAGGATTTTCACCAGCGTACCCTCTTTGACTCCTGCGCCTACTCCACCCGCATGTGCGTCCACAATTCCAACCGCAATTGGAATTCCTTTTTGTAACCCCAATTTCATTGCCCATTTTTCTGACAGGTACCCGGCAACCGATTCGGAATTGTATACCTGAGAAAATTGATGGGTTCGAAACTCCCCAAGGTCAGAATGAATTTTGGCAAGAAAGCCCGCATCCGGCAAACCACCCCATTGTTCATTATACAGTGCCTTATGACCTGCCGCGCAGACACTGCGTTTGATCTCTTCATAATTATTTACTCCGGAGAGTACCGCAGGGATATAATCACAGACCTCAACAAAACTACTTGCCGCCTGAAAGACCTCTGGTGCTGCTTGTAAACAGTGCGCAATTTTACTCCAAAACCACTCGGAGGAATAGCGACCACCGACCTGTTTTGTGTAGTTCGGGTGATGATTTTTTACCAGTTCGGTTATCTGGTGTGATTCCGCTGTGGCTGAATGATCTTTCCACAACCACACAAGCGCATTTTTATTCCCCTCAAATTCGGGATCCAATGCAAGTGGAATCCCCTTTTCATCGATTGGTAAAATACTGCTACTCGTTGCGGAGACACCAATACCAACAATGTCTTCGGGCGAAAATCGCCGATTGTTTTGCCTGGCCTTATTGACGGCTCTCGAAATCATTACCGGCAATCCTTCGAGATAATCGGCGGGATGCTGGCGGGCTACAAAAGAATTTTGGGGATCGGTAATAATACCATTCTCCCCGGAAGGATATTGAAATGCTCCTACTCCTTCCGTCTCCCCCGAATTTAGGTTAAGAATTAACGCCCGACAGGAATTTGTACCGAAATCCAGTCCCAGAGTGTATTGGTCTTTACCCATGAATAATGTGGATACGGTTTATTCAAACCGAATCATTGCTTTCACTACATTGTCCCTGTAATTCGCCACCACATCGAATGCGGTATTTGTGTTCTCTGGCGGAAAACTGTGGGTATGCATCCGATTTTCAATTTCAGGCTTTCTATGTATAAGATCGATTGCCTTATTTACACAATGATTTTGTCTCCGCACATTTTTTATAGTAATCTCCTTTCTCCGGATTTTACTGATATCAAAGGAGATCCGGTCTTCACTTGGGATTCCGACAATCAGTAACTCACCACCGGGTTTTAAAAGGTCGAGTGCCTGGTCCAATGCCTCCTGGTCTCCACAACACTCGAATACACTATCGAGACCAAGTGGTTCTTTATCCCTGATTCCTTTCACTATGTCACTGGTATTCGGATTTCCCGTCCAGTATGCTCCGGCTTCACTTCCGATAGATAACCGGTAGTCTAGTTTATCCGTTACATACATCCTCCCGCATTCCTGGTCTTTCGCCGCTTCAAGCACACTTAATCCAATAGGACCAACACCCAGAATACCCAACGTTTTATCCCTGACATCCCGGGCGAGCTCAACTGCATAACACCCGATTGTCAGCGGTTCGACAAGGCAGGCGGCTTCGGAAGACATCCCATCCAGCACAGGAAAACAATTCTCCCCCGGAAGCACAATATACTCCTTCATGGCACCGGATAACTGCCCCGGGGCACCGATAAACTTCAATTCCCGGCATGTATGCGGACGACCGGCAAGACATTGATCACACTCTCCGCAGGAGACTGCCGGTTCAACTGCGACCAGGTCTCCTTTTTGTACATCCGTAACATTCTCACCGACCTCCTCTACTACCCCCGAAAACTCGTGCCCGACTGTATAGGGAAATTCTATTATCTGTTCCCCAATACCTCCTTCAAGGTAATAATGTATATCAGAGCCGCAGATCCCGACTTGGTTTACTTTCAATAAAACATCATCCGGGTTTTCAAGTGATGGTTTGGATTGTTCAGTTACATCAAACTGTTTTAGTGCCTTTAATTGGACTGCTTTCATACAATTTCCTTTCACCTATTGTGTAAAAGAATGGTTTCAATGCGATTTGGATCGGAACGAACAGAAAAAGTGCCAGAATGGGCTGTCATTCTGAGCATAAGCGAAGAATCTCACTGGGAGGGGTAACTACCTTTTTTAGGAGATTCTTCACTGCGTTCAGAATGACATAGTGCACTTTTTCTGACGCAGTTTTGACAATTTCGCACAACGAGTTTCCCTTAGTAAAGTTGTATTAATTAAATTCTTCATACTTGTTCACGAGATTTGACGTCTCTTTAAATTTATCTTTAAGTGATGGATATAACTCTCTGTATATCTGATAGTAATCCCTATATATTTTATTTATTTTACCATTCGGATGTGTCAAAGAACTGATACTTATAGCTGCATCGCATGCCTCACGCACATTTTCATAAACCGATGTACCTACTCCGGCGAGCAAAGCTGCCCCGAAAGGGGCACCTTCCGTGGTTGATAAGGTCACTAATTCGGTCTGAAATATATCAGCCAGTATTTGCTTCCAGAGATCGCTTTTTGCGCCGCCACCAGAAATGCGAATCTGAGAAGCGGTTATTCCCAGATCTCTGATTAACTCCAGACAATCAAGCAGGCTAAATCCCACGCCTTCCATTACCGCCCGTGTCATATGAGCCTTCGTGTGCCTTGACGTTAATCCATAAAATACTCCCCTGGCATCCGGATCAGGATACGGGGTCCGTTCTCCGGTTAAGTAAGGCAAAAAGACCAATCCTTCCGAGCCGGGTGAAATCTTCGCAGCTTCTTGGGTAAGTAATTCATAGGAATCCTTCCCCGTTTCTGCGCCAACATTTTGCTCTTCTATACCGAGAGTATCGTGAAACCATCTGAGAGAACCAGCAGCGGAGAGTGTAACGCCCATCACGTGCCAGGCTTCGGGAACAGCATGGCAAAAGGCGTGCAGCTTTCCTTCCGGCTCCACCGAAAGTTGATCAGTATGGGCAAAGACTACGCCTGATGTTCCCAATACGACTGAAACTATTCCTTCGGATACGGTTCCGCTCCCAACCCCGCCTGCCGCCTGGTCTCCCGCTCCTGCCACCACAGACGTCCCCGGTGACAAGCCAGACTGCCCACCTCTTTTTTTATTAATTTCACTGGTTACCTCCACTGATTCATACACATCGGGAAGCCATTCGTCCGGGATATCGAGGGCGTGCAACATCTCAGATGACCAGTCCCTCTGTTCGACATTGAGCAGAGAAGTCCCGGAAGCATCTGCCACATCTATGGCAAATTCGCCGGTCAGCCGGTATCGAACGTAATCTTTGGGCAGGAGTATATGCGCTATCTGTTCGTAGATCTCAGGTTCATGACGTTTCACCCAGAGGATTTTTGGTGCTGTGAATCCCGGCAGTACCGGATTTCCGGTAATTTCTAGTAAGGTATCAAATCCAATGGTTTCCGTAATTAACTTGCATTCCTCTGCAGTGCGTTGATCGTTCCACAGTATTGCCGGCCGTAGAACCTCGCCGTTCTTATCGAGGAGAACCAGTCCGTGCATCTGACCGGTTAATCCTATACCCGCTACCTCCTTATTATCTACTCCGGATTCACTGACCACTTCAGAAATACTTTGACATGATGCCCGCCACCAGTCCTCCGGGTCCTGTTCCGACCAGAGCGGCTTGGGAGCAGACAAAGGATAGGTATGGGTCGCCGAGGCAAGTACCACTCCACGTTCATTAATCAGCAGGGCTTTTGCTCCACTGGTGCCTACATCAAGTCCAATCATGTAAGGCATAATCATCTCCCATCAATACTGTCATCATTGCGTTTCGCTATATTACCGGTAATTGTCCGGGCCGAAATCCGCGTCATAATAAGACACAGTAGCTCGACCGGGTGTGGCAACCTGGTCTATCCGCTCCTGTTCCTCTTCACTAATTTGAACTTGAATAGCTCCGAGATTGTCTTCTAGCTGCTCCTTTGTACGGGGCCCGATAATGGGGCTTGTTACACCATCCTGCTGGGCACACCACGCCAGTGACAATTGGCTCGGCGTACACCCCTTTTCTTCGGCTAAGTCGGTCACTAATTCGGCGATATCAAATGCTGCATCCGTGAAATGATTACGGTTCCATTCGTTATCTTCGGACAGCCTTCCCGCATCATCAGTTGACTGCCGTTTGTATTTCCCGGTCAGGAATCCGCCTGCCAGCGGCGACCAAGGGAGAATCGCCAGACCATATTGCTTCGCCACCGGGAGTAATTCACGCTCGATACGCCTGTCCAGCAGATGATACGGCGGCTGCTCGCTCACAAACCGGTTCAGGCCCAATTCTTTGGCAATATAGATACTTTCGACGACCTGCCAGGCAGCAAACGTGCTCGTGCCGACATATCTCACCTTGCCAGCGCTGATAAGATCATTCAGAGCATGAAGCGTTTCATCTATGGGAATATCCGACTGCGGACGGTGAATCTGATATAAGTCGATGTGAGCAGTCTCCAAGCGTTTCAGGGAGGCTTCGCACTGCTCAATGATATGCCGGCGGCTGTTTCCCCAGGCGTTCGGATCGTCGTCGTTCATGCCGCCGTGGACCTTGGTTGCCAATACGATTTCGTTCCTTTTACCATTTCGCTGAAGCGCTTTGCCGACATATTCCTCACTCGTTCCCCGGCTATATACATTGGCTGTATCAATGAAGTTAATCCCACCCTCAATCGCCCTGTCGACGATATCCATGGAATCCTTCTCTTCCGATTTCCATCCGAACATCATTGTACCGAGACACAGCGGGCTGACTTTCACGCCGGTTCTGCCCAGGTTTCTGTATTCCATGCTATTCCCCAACCTATTCTTTGCGCTATTACTTTATCGTATTAATTGTATCGGTGTAAATCCATCTCCTCTTTCCGGAAAATGTCAAAATACCAGTGGGGATACGGTTTATACGGCGCGCTCACCTTATCGAGTTTCCCCACCTCTTCAGCCGATAATTTCCATTCGACCGTCTCCAGATTGTCTTTCAGTTGTTTTTCGTTCCGGGCGCCGATGACTACGGTGGACACTCCCTGTTTCCTCAGGAGATAATTTAGCGAAACCTGTGCCAGCGAAACTTCACGCTGCTCTGCAATCTCTTTTACTACCCGCAGCACATCCTCCCCCTGCTCCCGGTCGTAGGGAGTTTGGTCATCGGGCTCCTGAATTCGCGTACCGTCAGGCCACTCATCGGAAAAATGATACTTGCCGGTGAGAACTCCCCCATGGAGAGGACTCCAAACCATGATACCAATCTCCTGATCCTGACAGACGGGTACGAGTTCGAACTCCAGGTCGCGTCCAAGCAGCGAATAATACGCCTGCAAGCTAATCAAACGTTCATACCCATATTTATCGGACGTCGCCATTGCCTTCATCAACTGCCATCCGGTGAAGTTTGAACATCCGATGTACCGAACCTTGCCCTGTTCAATCAGCTGATTCAGTGCCTGCAAGGTTTCCTCGATTGGTGTAATGAAATCGTAGGAATGGATTTGGTAAAGGTCGATGTAATCCGTCTGCAGGCGTTGTAGACTCGCTTCGCACGCCTCGACAATCCGTTTGCGCGACAAACCCACTCCGTTCGGGCCCTCATTGTCCATCCGGAATCCGAACTTCGTGGCGATCAAATACTTATCCCGTCTGCCTTTCAAGGCTTCACCAAGCATCTCCTCCGATCGCCCGCCGGCGTAGATATCTGCGGTATCAAAGATATTTATTCCTTTGTCTATCGCCATATCCACCAGATTATTGACTTCAGGCTGGGAGGTCATTGCGATGTGGGACCATTCTTCCTGGTCATTGAATGACATGACGCCGAAACAAAGTTCAGAGACGCGTAAGCCTGATCGGCCTAAAAACCGATATTCCATATTTTCTCACCCTTTGATTGAATCATTCTTATTTCAGGTCGGTGGCGAAGCTTTGCCGTGCGTGTGTTCCCATAGATGACCTTCTCTCTTTCGTCCACGCAACGTCGTCTCGAAGTAAACACCCCTGATGGTCTCATGGACCTCCGGAAAATCATGATGATATCCGTGCCTGGTCGTGACACAATACCCCTGCTCAACTAAAGATGGTTCGCCTTCGGTCACGATTTTTCCTTTACCGCTTACTATTATCCAGTATTCATCACAGTCGTGGTAATGGTTATCGAATTGAGTATTCCTGGAATACGAAACAGGATCGCCCGTGTTTTCAGGATCCCCTGAGGAAGATAAAGTGAAAACCCCGGCACTTCCTGTCGGCTCGTGCCAGTTTCCGCACACGCGTACGAGCACTGTCTTGCCTAATTGCGCTTGAACCGAATATGTGTTGACATCTGGAGGTAAATACAACACGCCATTTTTGCTTAGATTTTTTTTGTCAGCACCGTATGTAACCCGGCACGTCCCTTCTATCCCAAACAGCACTTGCTTTGCATTTCCTGTGGTAAAAGTTTCCTTATTGTGCTTTGCTAAGGTCAAAATATCGTAAAAAGCCAATTCCGACCATTCAGGCAACTCAGAGTTCGGTGATTCTAAAACAGGCATACGAAGTAATCCTCATTCTATGCAGAAATTCCCATAAGTTCCATGACCATTGGTCCCGCTTTTGCGGCATTCCTTGAAAAAGCATCGGCGTGAATTTCGTCAGCGAACGTCTGGCTGGTGGCGGCGCCGCCTATAATTACCTTATTTTGCAATCCTTGGTCGCGAAGTACCGCAATGGTCTTTCGCATCATTTCCCGGGTGGTTGTTAATAATGCTGACATGCCGATTACGGCCTCCGGATGCTGGTTTGCCACTTCGGCAAACTTTTCAGGCGGAGTATCCGTCCCCAGATCGATTATCTCAAATCCCTTTCCTTCCAGCATAATACTAACCAGGTTCTTTCCGATGTCGTGCATATCGCCTTTCACTGTACCTAATATGACCGTTCCTAGGTTTTGAGAGTTCTCTGCAGTCAGATACGGTTCGAGCACGTTCAGACCGGCTTTCATTGCCTGGGCAGACAGTAGCATTTCCGGCACGTAATACTCACCTGCAGAAAATTTATTGCCAACGACATCCATACCCTTAATCAATCCCTTATTCAGGATATCGGAGATGTCCAAATCCTTCTCAAGCGCCTCTTCGACCAGTTCTTGCACTCCATCACTGCCCTTGAAATCCGGAGGGTATTCCGATTCCCGGTTCACCTTGCCAATTACCACTGTCTCTTTAATATTATCAAGCAGATTCATATCAGATTCTCCGTTCACTTTAATCTTAAATTTCTCCAACCACCTGCGCCCTAATGACCTTCAGTGTGTTCATCCCTTTTGGGGATATTCCGGGAGCATCGGTACATCCGGATTGATATCCGGCCCGAAAAACTTATAAATCATCAGGTCGGACTCCCCGGTATTCACTACTTCGATTTCACTCGTTGCCGTATTATGACAGACAAGTAACTCATCACGATTAAAATTACCCGCCTCGATATCAAATCCGTGAAAATTCCCCTTGCCCTGCCAGACAAGGATATTATATACTCCGTTATCTCTGGAGATAAAAGTTTCACCTGGTGGGACAACTATCTTTTTCCCACTGAATTTTGTTGTATTATAAAATATCCAGTATTCTTTCGCATTTCCAACCTGATCGTTTTCGATTTCAACCGGTGGGGTATGCCGGTTTTCGTAGAAATACGGGTCGCCGCTGACTTCCCAGTTCACCATTTCAAGGACAGCCTGTTCGCCTTTTTGCTCTATGTCCTCTTCGCGGATATCTTTGTACAGTAGATCTTTGGAAATGTCGCAATCCTCAACTTTTGCCTGAAGCATCGCGAACACATCGGAGTCTTCCTGCAGCTCGATTGTCAGCGCAGACCCTGGAGCATGGAGCGTTCCGGAGGGCACATGAAAGCCGTCCCCCGGTATCTGTTTATATCCCCTGGCAAACCGAAGGATGGAATCGTCTTTCCATTCTTTGAGGGCATCTAAAAGTAAATTGTACTTTTTCTCAGACGCGATATAGGGATGTACGCCGAAAAACGTCTCAGGCTGTGCCCCCAGGTTAACGCCCTCCGGGAAATAATAGGCTTCCTCTTTCGAATTACATCCCACGAGTTTTGCGTGATATTCCATCTGATGGAGATGATACGGGAGTCGCCATTTGTAGTCGAATATTTTGGGGAGCCGCCCTAAACCGTCATGCCTCTGTGCATACTCCTCACCCATTATTATATCCCCGGCATTGTCAACAGCATCTTTAAGCGTGATCTCTTTGTCGGATGTTACCAGATCCACCAGACTGAGCCCCTCGTTCTCCACCTTAATTTTGTTATCAGCTGGCGTAGTTGATCCCACCCAGCGTTCACAGATACCACCACGTTCTCCCAATTCGTATTCCGATTCCGGTAATCCGAGCCGCCTGCCCGGTGGCAGGAAATCCCTGGCGACCCAGGCAGGTTCCAGGCGAAGAATGCCGTCGTTCTTTTCGACTTCATGCTCAATAATTGAACGGGTTGATTTCTTATTGATCATCCTCTTCTCCGATATGTTTTTGCTTGAATTGTGAAGAAAATCGCTGTTTTTCCTTTTCCCAGTTTTCGGCAAACTCAATTTCCCGCAGCCGGTTTTCGTAACCGAGCGAGTGCCCTTCACATTCCTCGGTAAACCACCGAATTGTTTTACTCATCCAACTCCCAAACGGTGTGGAAGTGTAATCCAGATCGTTTGTAATTCTGTCGAGACTAAATATTGCTGTCCTTCTTGTATTAAATGTGAACACGTCACCCTCGGAGGAGATACTAAACGGTAATTGGTCGAAGATATCTTGATCAACATGGATCAACTCCGGCTCTACCCCGAGTATTTTTCCAAGCGCCCTGAGGTAATCGTTTAATGAGAATATCTCTTCTGCGGCAATATTGTATGCTTTACCGATGCTTTCCGGATACTCTATGAGGTCTGCAAACGCACGGGCGACATCCTGAACATAAACTTGCTGAAATGCATGATCTCCGCTTCCCGGAACAAGCAGCGGATTGCCGTCGAGAATCCGTTCAATCCAAAAGTAATCACGCATGGCGGGATCTCCTGGTCCGGAGATGTAGGTGGGACGCAGCATACTAACAGGAAACGTCTTCTCATCGTGTGCAGCCCAGAGGACATCTTCGCATTTCCGCTTGTCGATACCGTATTGCATCCCGAATGGATTCCTCGGGAAAAAATCCATGAGCGGGCTCTTATCCTGGTCCTCTGTAATCGGGCATTGAACCTCATCGGAGACCATATAGACTGAAATTGTGCTACAATGGATGAACCGATCCACTTTACCACGGAATACGTCCACCGCTATTTGTGTGGAATCGGGCGCATAAGCAACAAAATCGTACACGGCATCATAGGTATTATTTGCCGTGGTTTCGCGTAGTTCATCAATATTATTCCGGTCGCCGTGTGTCCACGTCAAATTACCATCGTTCCGGAATGGATTCTCCCGGTTGCCTCTCGTGAACATGGTGACGTCATGCTCACGTTCTAATAGAATTTTTACCACATGACTGCTCAGGAATCCGGTTCCACCGATGACAAATATCTTCATGACCTCAGTCTTATACTTTTTGCTATCGTTTCCACTTGCTCACCTTTTTCAGGACGTGCTCTGCCTCATCAACCGTATCGCAGACCGCATGAATTAATACTCCTTCCGGCGACAGGGCGTTCATTACATTATCCAGGTTTTTCGGATCTACCCATTTCAATACCAGTAATTTGCCTTTTTCCTGGATGCGTTTATAGAGCGGAAACCACTTTTCAGACCCGACGTCGGGCTCACCGAATCCCGGTGTCCACTGGATGCCATCCAGTTCCGGTAAATCGAGCAGGTGGTCCAGGTGTTCGATCTGTCCCGGGCTGTCCCAATGATAGACAGTATAATCAAGTCTTTGAGTAAGAGTTTCCAGCGATGGTACCACAAATTTCCGGAACATGTCCGGTGAAATCATGGCGGAGAAATCACACTGCACATCTGAACCCTTTCCGGGAGCCCATAACCCCAGCCACGTAATGCTGCCCTCCATAGTCGAATTTGTTATGTCGAAGAGTTCGTCGTAACACTCCAACCAAATTGACAGGAGGTTTTCTGCCGCAGAGCGGATTTCCCCGGAGTGAAATATCACATCTGTCAATAACTGCTGAGTAGTGCGCAACACAGCTAGGTTATTTAACATGCTGTTCAAATCAGTGATACTCGTGAAATATTTTCCCTGTCCGTGTTCGGCTGCCAACCTGGTTAATTCCTGCGTTTTTTTCCACCATGCATTTTCCGGATTTAATTCTGCCCGGATAATATCCTCCCAATCCACTGGTTTGTCGGATTCAATCCAGACCGTATTCTCGGCTACTCTTGGCTCAATTCCCAAATTGAGATAGGCAGCCATTATTGCCGGCCCCAGATTAATCCAGAGATACGGAAACGCTTCTCCCCCGAAGAAGGTGTCACTGCACCACGTGTCAAACTTTTCCAATGCCAGTTCGGGGGTTTCCAGATTATTCGCCAGTTCCCATTCGTTCCAGAATTTCGGCGTTCTACCGGGATGCTTTGGCGCGGTCACTTGCACCACAGGTCGATCGATTATTTCGCCGTGCCACCATGCCTTCATCCGGCTTTCGGCTCGTTCCCAATCCTCTTTATAAACGTTCATTATCACAGGTGACTCTAAACTCAATTATTTCAACAGTATCATTTTTTTCGTCAGTGAATATTCCCCGGTTACAAGTCGGTAAAAATACATCCCGCTCGGAAATTCATTTCCGTTAAATTGGGCAGTATGATTTCCTTCAGTCTGGTATGTCTTCACCAGAGTGGATACACGTCGCCCGGATATGTCATAGACAGTCAGTGTCACATCACCAGATTCCGGCAGTGCATACCGGATAGTCGTTATCGGATTAAACGGATTCGGATAATTCTGAGCCAGAGATATTTTCGCAGGTAAGGGAATAGGTTTTGGCTTTGTGTCGACGGTAACAATCGAATCTGCCAGGACAAACATTTTGGCTTGATATCCTAGCATCACCGTACTGAGTGTATCCAGTTCCGATGGCTTTCCCGAATATACCTGACCGGAAAGCTGTTCAGTCAGGTAATAAGTTTTATCAACATCCAGATTCAATTCATTCATTGGGAGAGCCAGTGTTGTGAGCGCATATTCATCTTGCAAGTTTAACAGGCAAAAGACCGATTGCTCACCGTACCACCGTTGAAACGCGAAGATATGGTCACCCGGTGCCGCTGTAAGCTCCTGGAAACTCCCGCTGGTTAGCGCAGGAAGCGAACTGCGGAGCGAAGTCAATCGCTGGTAAAACGGATAAAGGTCCACTTCGTCCTGTTCCCTGATGCTCACACCCTCCTCAAAGATATTGTATGTTTCGTAAGGATGACTGGGTGCTCCAACTTCCTGGCCGTTGTATATTAGTGGAATGCTACTAAGGCTGAACAACAGGGTCGCTACCATTTTGGTCCGGCGCAATCCGTGATGCGGCAGGAATCGCTCAGTGTCATTGTTTTCCATAAACCGAAAAATTCTGGCGTCGTTCGGGTACCCGTTCCCATCATTTGTCAGCGCATCCCGGAGCATTGATACTCTCGCATCTGGATTCGGGTGATTGAAGACAGTTGGATTATTACCTGGATCGTAATTGTACTGCCAGCTCCAATGAGAGACCCAGGAGGTTTCTGGTTTCCAGTCGTATGCCACATCGAACCTGTTATCGAACGATTCCGGCCAGGTGCCCTTATCCTCACCCAGCATCAGGAATTCCGGTTTGTAGCTTTTTATTTTCCGGCGGAGATCCTGCATGAATTCAGGTCTTCTGGCATTCACACCCCAGATCGCATCGAACCGGTATCCGTCGATGTCATATTCCCTGATCCAGTAAAGTGCCGCCTCACTGATCCACCTTCGCACCTCCGGGTTTTCGTAATTCAGGTTCGGGAGGTCTTCCCAGAAATAGTAAACAAATCCATCCGGATGGTGATGGTAATGTTGCGAGTACGGAGCATTATCGAATTCACGCTGGTAGAAATTATAGTAATGTGATTTCTGACCATATTCTACCGTATGTTCGGCATAGGGATGGAGAATAGATGTGTGGTTAGCCACGAAGTCAAACATTACCCGGAATCCCATCGATTTTGCACTTTGTACGAGATCCCGGAGCTCATCTGGTGTCCCAAGGTCATTCCGTACTGCAAAATAATCGATGATATCGTATCCCTGTCCTCCGAATCCGGTAGCCATCACAGGTTGAATCCAGATTGTATTGATGCCCAGATCAAGTAACTCCGAAAGACGGGCTGTAATGTCAGTGAATCCACCGTTCGCTTCGAAGATGTATGGCGTAATTTCATAAATAATCGCCGAGTCAATCCATGCCGCATAATCTTCCCGAATGTCAAATGGTGTAATGCCCGAAGTATCGATGGTAAAAAAGGTTCTGGCTTGGGCTGAATCCCCCGAGACATCAACGGCAGTGACGTCAAAATAATATTCACCATGGGAGAGTTCTGCGGGAATAGTCAAAGTTGTTGAAGAATCTCCTGGATTTTCCGGCACAAGTGGGACCTGGTTGTCGGAATCGGACGTCCAGAAGAAGGATAATGCAGAAGAATCGGGATTCGCCAGCACCGAGGTATGGAGAGTAACGATATTGGAAGACACAGTGGCATAGGCATATATTTCAGGCTGCAACTCAAATCCGAGCTCAAAATACAATGTATCAGAATGAAAGGACTGCTGGGCACTATCAATCCGCACGTAAAATTCATTTACTCCCTCACCAAATTCGACTGGCACGAAAAACTCACCAGTTTCGCTGTCAATGGAGAAATCGTGCGAAACTCCATTAATAAATGCGTTCCCGGTATCAGATACAATTGGGTCAATTTCGCCGTTGATTTCTAGACTGCGTTGCCATACTTCTGCACTTTTCTTATGTATTGTGATATCAAATGCAAAAACCGGATAAGAAGCCAGAATTATTGCCAGAAGAACAGCACTGCGGCCTTTCATTAAGCCTGCCGTCGGATATCTAATACTTCCCATACGTTTTTGCCACTTCCACCATTTTAAACAGATTTGCATCCGGAGTATCCCGTCCACACTGATCACCTGTGGACAGAATAAATCCGCCGTTTTCCCCCGCCGCATCAATCACTCGCTTGCATTTTTCTTCCATCTCTTTTGGCGTTGCCTCAAGCATAAATTCTGTTGTGTTCAGATTACCCTTTAATACCAAATCATCACCGTACAGGCGTTTCACCTCCCCGATATCCACATTTCCCGTAGGGGGTTCTTCCAGCGGCTCCATCACCTGGACATCGGTTTCGTTTGCCACAATATCCACAAGTTCTCTGGATTTACCGCAGACATGGAGATGGGAAACCACATCCCCCTGTTTACATATTTCCGCTGTCTTCTGTATAAACGGTAACTCGTATTTTCGGAAAATGGTTGGTGAACTGACACTCAGGCTCGCGCTTGAGCCACCGATCATGATTAAGTCCGGCTTGGCTTTGACCATGGCTTCTACATTTGCAATAGCCCATTTAGACCAGAATTCGTAAACCTCATCCATATATTTCGGCTCATACATCATATCGTAGAACACCTGTTCGAATCCACCCTGCCGGTGGTCAAACCACCAATCCTGAAACACCGGAATCATCCCGAGATATACACCGAGATCGCCCAATTTATCACGATCGTTATACTCTTCCTCCCATTCCCACTCACTTTCTCCCATGTTCAACTTAACTTTGGGGAAGTCCTCATGCAGGTCTTTGACCTGTTTTTCTTTCTTCCAGGGCGGTTCATCCGCGTAAAATAATTCCTCCTCGGTAAGAGTCCCTTTTGGGGTCTCACACCATCTTTTGACCAGTTTCCCATCGGGATGATCGAGGATTTCCTCTTCCAGCTCATATCGTTCTTCGGGACCAATTTGTTTTAACCCACCATACATGTAAAAGCCATCCATGTCAAAATACTTCACCGCGTCAATATAGGCTTCAGCGTGTGTGGCAGATGTCCATCCATTATGTTCTCGACCATCCAGGTGAATCTCATAAAATGGCCTTCCTGTTAACCTGTCCGGCACCATAACAGAGATATCCGGGCTCACCGGGACATGATCCGGAATCCCGCCCCGCATGGTAGTGAGTAGCCGCTCTTTTGGTGTCATGGACATGATTAAATCCTCCTGCTATCCCGGTAAATGATTCCATTGCTGCAGCAATGCGTGGAGCCTGTCATATGATTTTTTACGTTTCCCGTTAACCTTTATCAGCCCTCCGTTATGAATGAAGGTTCGAAAATCTGCGAAGTCGTACCAGTTCAATGCTTCGATTGATGGCCGGGCGTATAACACAGTGTACAGTTGCTCCAGCCAGTCCGCCTGCAACTCTTCGTCCCAGCGGCGGTGCCACTCGTACGGTTCCTGGGAAATATCCTCGTCGCCGGTTTGTATCGATTCGTTGGTGACACCGGACGATGTTCCAATCTCCGAGATATATATCGGCTTGCCGAATTTCTCAAATCGCTCGACATGGCGTACAATTTCAGCAAGATCCCGGCGCGGGAAGTACATCTGCAGTCCGATGACGTCGAAATCCACCTCCGCGTTGGTAATATCTTCCAGATACTTGCGCGGCGAACGCAGCTGCCGTTCGGTGCTTCCATCAGCCGAGCCTCCCCATGCAGCATAACCGGCCCATGGGCAACAATTGTTAATAATCCGGGTTACCTCCGGATCGACGTATTTGACCGTATCACAGGCCAGGCGGGTGATCTCAGTAATTTGCTCCGGTGTATGGTCGTGAATATTTGCCCAGTCGTGGTATTCATTTATGACCGACCACTGCTTCACCTTATCTCCGTAATGGTTGAGCATCGCCGTCGCGTGGCGTTCCACATAATCCAATAACTCCGGATACGATTTCTGCGCTAGCCATTCCGGTGTGACATCGGGATGAAACCAGAACATCGGTCGCCCCTGGATCGTGATATCATTCTCCATGAGCCAATCCACAATCTCGTCTTTAATTCCCCAGCGATGGTTCCCCTCGGTTGGTTCGAACACCGGATACCAGGTGTCCCACACATAGTGCGTCACGGTCGCAAAATTGAACAGGTCTTCGAATCGCTGGGTAAATGCTTCCGATTTTGCCCAGATATATTGCCGGGTTTCGCACCCGAAATAAAACTGCTCTCTAGCCTGTTTCAATATCTGCTGGCGGGCGTGCTCCAATTCAATTTTTTCACCGGCCCACATCGCATATTCCAGTGCTTTATCGGCGTTTTTGGCGCAAGCTTTCCCCTGTCCCAACAACTTGTCAGCCTGCTGAAAGTAATCGTCAGAAAGCGCGATGAGCGTTTTTACTTCATTGGAGAACTCTGTCCCCGTTTTTCTGTATCTGTTCATCACCCGTCGATTTTGCAGCACCCGGGATTTGGCAAACTCATAATTCAGATTCAGTTGGCGTCGCTTTGAAAACCCTTCCGCTGTATAAAATTCACCACCGTTATCCGCGCGGAGTTCCACAAAACCGAATCCCTCGACAAACCACCGGGTATTAACAGCAAACTTGCGGTCGCCGACATCCCGGGGGACGACTATTCCGTCCTGGGTGAACTTGATAGGTGACTTGAAGGGATCGGCGTGCTCATTCGTTGTGAACACCCAGGTCATTTCCGGCATCCAGGGATGAGGGTATGGGCTGAACGTCATCTCCTGCCCGGTTTTCGCAAGGATATTCGATTTTCCTGGAAAAATTGACGGTAACGCGATAGTGGTGGCGCCAAGCGCAGAGGCTTTTATGAAGTTCCGTCGTGTAAGATCTATGTTCGACATGTGTTATCCGTTCTTTCGAATTAGAGATTTCTATTCCAGATGATGTGGATATCGGTATGCTATTCGTTCAGCCACATCTCCCCGATTCGTGTTACGCAACCGCTCGAGATAGTCATTGAGGTTCGTTCGCGTATGCAGCGGAAACCCTTCCTCCATAACAGTCCAAAGCGGATCTCGCTTGTAATCGGATTTTCTTTCCATTTCAGCATGCCATTGATCCAGGTAATTCAAGGCGGTAGCCCGTAGTTCCGGGGACTCATCAACGATATTATTCTGTTCATGCGGATCGAGCTCAAGATTAAAGAGCATTCTTTCGGGATAGTCATGATATGCATCAAAATATGACCGGATAAACAGATACGGACCAAACCGAACTGACCGCTGACAGGTATGCGCGGCCTGAGTTAATACCAGGTAATCTCTTCCGAACGACTTATCCGATTGGATTTCTTTGGCGAAACTCTTTCCATCCCAGTTATCAGGGACATTTTGACCGAGTAAATCAATAATTGTGGCAGCCATATCATATTGATAAACAAGATGATTTATAGATTGACCTAAAGTTTCACTTAAACTCGGCCATTTGATGATTAGTGGTACTCGACTTGTGTGCAGATCAGCTGTCTGATGGTCGTAATGCACGTTCAATTCGCCGAGGTTTTCCCCATGGTCAGCGGATATGATGATCGCCATCTCGTCGTAAATACCCAGTTCCTTCAGACGGTCCAGCAGCTGCCCGATATAACCATCCATATACCAGATGCCGCAATCGTACCCGTCAAACATCCGGCGGACTTCCTCCATGGAATCCATGGAATTTGGCTGGCGCGGATATTGGGGCCCAACATACGGATGCGGTCCTCCGTATCCCATGCCCTCCTGCGCAGACCACGGCCCACTTCCATTCCAGTTTCTACGGCGAACTTCCTCGGTATACCACTCCGGTATTGGCTCATCCTCAAACGGATTACCAAACGATTCCGGCGTCCGATACGGCGTATGAGGATCCCAAAAATTCACATGGAGAAACCAGTTATCATCAGCGCCGTTCCGCTTTAACCAGTTATCTGCATACGGAAATATTTCGTCCGCCCGCTCCTCCCCATGCTTTCCAGGGTTGTATATCTCGGAAAAGTTCGCATACCAGTGCCAGGTAGAATGTCGCTCCCCGAAGGGACTCACTGTGACCGTTTTTAACCCCGCATTTCGCAGGCACTTCATCCAGCTTGTTCGCCCAAGGACGGAGTCGAAGCCGCGCGACTCACCATCGAGGCGCATGTCTGCTGCGGTGCCTCCGTGGCTTACCACGCCGTTTCGCATCCCATCCCGTCCACTGAATAGTGCCGTCCGGCTGGGCAAGCACGGCCCGTTAGAGACGTAGCAGTTCTCGAATCGAATACTTTGTTCCGCAACCGAATCAATATTAGGGCTTGTCTCCCGGTGATAACCGTAACAGCCCAGGTGATCCGGCCGGAGCGTGTCGATATCAATGTAAAGAATTCGCATAGTTACCTTTTTTGGGTCTTTATTACTTCGCCCATTTTTCCTTCAACTTTTGGAGCCGATCGACGGCAGCTTTGGTGTCACCGTCCACCGACCGCAGCAGGCCACCCTTCTTCAGAAATCCATACGGGTCAACGAAATCGTACCAGTTTGCCGCCTCAACGGAGGGATTACTATAGGCATAAGTAAAAATGTATTCCAACCAGTCTGCCTGCAGCTCTTCATCCCAGTGTCTGCGCCAGTCGTACGGGACTGTGGTCGGGTCAACTTCATCCTCCACAAACTCCTGTTTCACGCCCGCGGACGGCGCGCCGATCTCGGCGATCTGCACATCGATCCCCATGTCGCTGTACCGCTCGATCACCCGAACTGCTTCTGCCACAGGATGGCGTACAAAGTACTCCTGCACGCCGATCAGGTCAAAATCCACTCCTGCGTCTAATAGGTCGGTAGTGAATTGATGCGGCGTCCGCTGGGGATATTTGGCCTCTTTCTCATGCCATTTGCGTTTCTGGATGTACGGGGCAAACGGACAACAGTTGTTAATCAGTAATTTTATATCAGGATTCACGTCCCTGGCGACATCGCATGTGAACTTGGTGAGTTCGACGAACTGATCCGGTGTAAATTCCAGTTCGTTCGCCCAGTCGTGGACTTCATTCACCACTTCCCATACCTTGATCCGGTCGCCGTAATGCCCCACCACTATCCTGATATGATCTTCAAGATATGTCAAGGTCTGATCGAAAGATTTCTCCTTGAGCCAGTCCGGGGTGACCCAGCTGTGCGTCCAGAAGAGCGGACGCCCTTCTACTGCAATCCCCTTCTCCAGGAGGATATCCAGGAGCCTGTCGCGTTCGGTGAACTGTTTGTCCCCTTCTTCCGGTTCGAAATTGATGTGGTCGCCGATGAGGTAATGGGTGATAGTCGCGTAATTAAACAACGGAGTAAACCGCTCCAGGAAGAGAACTTCGTCCATCTGGAAGAATCCCCGGGTATCACAGCCGAACAGGAAATCGGGCCGGGGTGGTTTATTCCTGATATCAAACCGGGCTTTCTCCAGTTCGAGCAGGTCGCTGGCATACATGGCAAATTTCAGGGACTGCTGCGCAAATTCGGCGCAACGTTTTGGCTCGGTGCGGTGCTTCTTCGCATCTTCAAGGTATTCCTCTCCAAGCTCCAGGTACGCCTGGAGTTCCCTTGATGGCTTCCAGTTGCTCTCTGCAAGGAATGAATCCAGACGACGGTTATTGCGCCCCACCCGCGTATTCGCCAGTTCATAATTCAGGTGAAACTCCCCTGCATCAGACGGATAATACTCTCCGCCATTATCAGCCGGCAGAAAAAGATACCCAAATCCCTCCACGTTCCACCGGACGTAGATGCCGAATCGCTCCTGACCATGAGTGGATTGGATGCGGATCCCTTGTTCATCGACCTCCATATCCGAGTAAAAGACATCTTCGTTCATATCGAATGTGCGCACAAAGTCGCCCATGTGTGGCCCTCTGCCCTGTTGTACAAAATAGGGGCGGAATATTATTTCACCATCAGCCATCATTTCCCGAATGCTCCTTTAAAGTTTGTTGAGTATCGGTTTTCCCCGGATTTTGATATCTCTCTATTAATTCAATAGTTCGGACTTGTTCCGGCGCCCACCCTTCGACGGGCTCAGGATGACGCCTCGATAAGTCACTCTGAGCTTGTCGAAGAGTGGCTTGCCATTTATTGATTTATTACCTGAGTGAATCTCCATTAGGGATTCAAGAATTTTCAAATTAATTAAACCATCCATTATCCCAGTGATTTCCACTCGTCCTGCAACTTCATCAGCCGGTGAAAGGCAGCCTTTTTCTCACCATCTCTGGAGCGGAGTAACCCACCGGTATCGATGAAGGAATGAGGATCAACAAAATCGTACCAGTTCACAGCCTCTATCCATGGCTTGCTGTATGCCAGCGTGTAGAGTCCCTCCAGCCAGTCGGCCTGCAAGTCCTCATCCCAGTGATGGTGCCAGATGTACGGCTCCTCAGGTAATCCCACCCATCCGGAATTAATGGAATCCTTGGTTGGCCCGGAACTGGCGCCGACTTCGGTCAATTGGACCGGACGACCGTATTGCTCGTATTTCTCGATGAGCAGGATGGTATCCTGAAGATCCCGGTACGGGAAGTACATCTGCTGACCGGAGATGGTAAAGTCCACCTCGGCATCCACCAGATCCTGCATAAACTCCCTGGGAGTTCGCTGGGGATATTTGGCATCGACGTCCTTCCATTTCCCCAATTGCACGTACTCGGCAAACGGACAGCAGTTGTTTATGAGCCGATGCACGTTCGGGTTGGTATCTTTGGCGACATCACACGCCAGTTTCGCCACTTCGACGATCTGTTTCGGCTTCAGTTCGAGGACGTTCGCCCAGTCGTGCGCCTCGTTCATCACTTCCCAGGCGTACATCTGATCGCCGTAATGCCCCACGACTTCCCTGGTATGCGATTCCACGTATTTCAGCAGATCGCTGTATGACATATCCATAAACCAATCCTGTGTCACCGTGGGATAAAACCAGAACAGTGGTCGTCCCTCCACTTTAATATCATTTCGTTTCAGGACTTTCATCACGGTGTCTCTGCGGGTGAACTGCTTTTGCCCCTTTTGAGGTTCGAAATCTTCTGCGTATCCACTTTTCAAATAATGGGTAATCGTTGCGTAATTGAACGCCTCCGTGAATCGCTCTGTGAACAGATCGGGATCCATTTGGAAGTAACCGCGTGCATCACAGCCGGTGAAAAAGTCCGGGCGATATCCCTGTTGGTTGATGCGAAATCGGGCATAATCGAGTTCCATTTTTTCGCCGCCGTGCATGGCGTATAACAATGCCTTCTGCCCATATTCCGCGGCAGCGCCATTATCAGGCAGGGCTTTTTTTGCATCTTCGTACAAATTATCCGATAACGCGATCAGTCCCTGGACTTCTCTGGAAGGCTTCCAACCGTCCTTTTTCAGAGATTTCAGCCTGCGGCGATTTCTGAGCACCCGGCTCTTTGCCAATTCAAAGTTTAGGTTCAGTTTCCGGGATTTACCCTTTGGCGGCAGGGTATAATACTCACCACCATTATCTGCGGTAATGAAGATATAGCCAAAGCCCTCCACGTTCCACCGGACGTCGATACCGAACTTCTCCGTGCCTTCCGTATCCGATATTTTAACGCCGTCCTTAGAGGCGGTGATATTGGAGTGGAACGCCTCCCAGTGTTGATCGCTGGCGTATGCCCAGTCGAGGAGATGCGGTCCCTCACCCCGCTGGACAAAATACGGCTGAAACAGTAATTCGCCCTGCTCAGTGTTTTTATCAGTTCTTGAGCCGGTGAGCACAAGCGGACTGCCCAGGGCACTGCCGGCGACCAGAGAGCCTGCTCCGATTAACGCACTATTTTTCAGGAATTTTCGTCGGGTTATATCTGTCATGTTTACTCCTTCGTTTGCATTGATTTCCAGCGCTTCTTGAGCCTTTCCAGCCGATAATAGCTGGCTTTTTTTGTGCCATCGAGATCCTTTAACAGGCCTCCATTTTCTATGTAGGCAAAGGGATCGATGAAGTCGAACCAGTTTGCCGCTTTGACGAATGGCAAACTGTATGCGAGTTGATAAATTCCTTCTAGCCAGTCCGCCTGTAACTCTTCATCCCATTGACGATGCCAGCCGTACGGGCCCTGCGGGATTTCCTGTTCACCGGTTTTGACATCTATCTCGCTCACTCCGGAGGTAACTCCTATCTCTGAGATATGCACTGGTTTGCTGAGTTCTTCGTAGCGTTCGATCATTATGGTGATATCCTGTAAATCCCTGCCCGGATAATACATCTGTTGCCCGATGATGTCGAAATCGACGCCGGCATCGATGAGATCTCTGGTAAACAGCCACGGAGTCCGCTGGGGATATTTTGCCTCTCCACCCGACCATTCTTCCATATGAACGTATTCAGCGAATGGACAGCAATTGTTCACAACGCGTTTTACGTTGGGCGCCACATCTTTGGCCACGTCACAGGCCAGCCTCGTAATTTCCACTGCCTGCTCCGGAGTCAGTCTGACGGCGTTTGCCCAGTCATGCATCTCGTTCACTATTTCCCAGGCGTACATCCTGTCGCCGTAGAATCCGAGGACTTCTCTAGTGTGGGTTTCTACGTATTTCCTCAACTCGTCATACGACTTCTCCCTGAGCCAGTCCGGTATCACCCACTTGTGAAACCAGAACAGCGCCCGGCCTTCAACTGTGATATCCTTTGCGGTGAGTCTGCGGAGTAAAATTTCCCGTAGGTCAAAATTCAGGTCACCTTCCGACTCCTCGAAAATCCCCATCACCGGATCACCGTTCACCACATGGGTGATGGTGGCGTAATCAAATAGCGGCGGGAACCGTTCCAGAAAAATGTCATTTGGCAGTTGATAAAAGGACTTGGCGTCACACCCCACTGCGAAATCCTCACGGTATCCCATTGCCTGGATTCGACTCTTCGCTGCGTCAATTTCCATCATTTCGCCTGCCCACATCGCATAGTGCAGGGATTGCTGTGCCAGTTCAGCGCACGTTTCGGATAGCCGAGATTTCTTTGAGGCATCTTCAAGCAGATTTTCGGATAAATCATGATACGCCTCCACTTCTCTGGATGGAGACCATCCTTCGCGCCGGAATTTTTCCTTCCGCACCCGATTCCTGGCCACGCGGCTCCGGGCGAGCTCGTAATTCAGGTTATAGACCACCTCATCACCGGGATCCGGCAGTGCGTAGAATTCTCCGCCCCGATCAGCCGTCATAAACGTGTAGCCGAAGCCCTCCACATTCCAGCAGGCATTAATCCCGAATCGCGCTATACCTTCTGTCTCCGACACCTGGATCCCCTCATTCGTTATCTCCGCGTCAGAAGGGCGCGTATCCCATAATTCATCTGTGATATAGGTAAAAGGATACAGGTGCGGCCCCGTACCTTTTTGCACCTCAAACGGCCGAAAAAGCAGTGTACCTTTTTGAGTCGTAGCATTTCCCCGGGAAGCGGTGAGAACGGTCGCGGCCGCCAGTGGCTCTGTGCCTGACTTCCCTTTCTTCTCTGGTATCGGACAATCACATGATCCGGGCATAGGAGTTTTGTTTTCCTTTCCTGATAATTCTACCGTTTTTAGTCAGCCTCAAAAATTTATAAATCAGGGATATCTTATTATAAGAAGAGGTTATAACTTTAATTAGAACATGCCTTTGTAGAGACACGCCATGGAGGCTGTGTGAGAACTCAAAAACAACCCATTTTTTGCTTTTAGCGCATTTTTCCTCCTCGTGTCTCAATATGGTGCTGAAAATAATGAGAGCGCGGGGTGCGGATTAGCTCGCAGC